>CEOA01069597.1_pt1 | contig 12849 bp, 14 predicted proteins | sample 530251 | NCBI WGS metagenome assembly CEOA01 (sample SAMEA2619838, study PRJEB7988) | marine metagenome | biome: marine biome (ENVO:00000447); feature: surface water layer (ENVO:00002042); material: "saline water (ENVO:00002010), including plankton (ENVO:xxxxxxxx)" | depth 5 m
TGTACAACTTGTTTATATGAAAAAGGATGAATCGCTTTGCACTCTACGAGCCATGCTATTTTATATTTTGTATCAACCCGATCAACCCACGGAGACAGTATATCTTTGTCTGTAAAAACTGTGACACCATCATATTTTTCATACCCCTTACCACGGCTTTCATAAACCCATTGAACTTTCTTGGGCTCGAATTCACTAGAAAAATTGTGGCTTTGCCAATACTCATAATAATTGTCTGGACCCAGGCTGTCAAATAAATTAACCTTAACCTTCTTCATTGAAAAACCTCTCTGAATTTATTGCCTTATCACATATAAAAACATCATATGCTGGCTTCCACATTTTTAGTTCGTCGTGTTTTGCACCCCATTTGATTAACTGTTCGCGTGTTGTGTCTGTCCAGTCAATTCCGGTGGTTCCGCCTCGGGCAGTCCAATAAACAACTTTATGCCCTTCATCGTATAGGGCGTTAATCTTGCTTATCCTTTCCTGATTTGGCAGAGCATCTGGATAATGTCTGTCTCCGTCATAATAGCAGATTGTCTCATCTATATCGATGTAATAAATCATCAATCACCTTTTTGAATCCTATAGCTATCACTATCAAAGTGTTGGGTTGAAAACTCAAACAATTCTGTATCTTGCAGAGCAATCATTTGATGGCGCAACCCTCGATAAACGTGAAAGTTATCGCCTTTTTCTAATATTAGTTCTTTTGCATTTTCAATATCGTCATCATCAGAATATTTTACCAACATTTTCCCAGACTGAATATAGAAAACTTCATCTTTTAGTTCGTGGTAGTGCCAAGAACATCGTTTGCCTTTAACAAAATAAAGTAATTTTCCACAATATTCATCGCAATTTACAATCCACTTCTCAAATCCCCACCCTTTAGGGACATAATTCATTTTCAAACTTGACACTTACACCTCTGTCAGTTAAATACACTACCATAGGAGGCAATGTCGCCAGCACCTCGTGGGTCATATTTTCCGGTCTTATCTGGGAGTGTTTTAATATACTCATCACCCCACTCAATAAAATCCATCAATTGCTGTTCGGTTAATTCGTATGGCTTAAAATGAGGTCTATCTGATCTTAATTGATGACCATCAATCTCAACATAGTCTTCTACTTCATAGCGCAACATTCCCTTTGCTTTACATTGATTAAACAATGCAGTACCAGGAAATGGCGTAGCGTAATTGATAGAGAATTTATCTATTGGAAGAGTTTTAATCATACTTCTTGTTTCTTCTAAGGTCTCTTCTGTTTCCTCGGGCATTCCAACAATAAAAAATGCTTTTACAAATACGTGTGGATACTTTGCCAATTCATTCGCCGCTTCATAAATCTTGTCTTGTTTGAGGCCTTTCATCATAATCTCTCTTATTTTTTGTGAACCGCTCTCAATTGCAATGCTTATTCTAATCAAACCACCTTCTACCATTGCTCGAATAACATCCTCGTCCAGTCGATTAATTGCAATACCGTTCGGAGTATCATATGAGATTTTCAATCCTCTTCTTTTAATCTCGGTCATCATTTTAATAACACGTTTTTTATCAAATGTAAAGTTATCATCCATAAATTGGAAATATCTTGCATTGTGTGTGTGATATAAATATTCTATTTCGTCAACAACATCTTCTGCGCTTCTATATCTTATTTTTGGACCATGGACGTGCCACATATTACAAAATGTGCATCTCATGGGACAACTTCTACTGGATATAATGGGAAATGGTTGTCCAACTTCTATATTGTGAGGATTATACCAATCTGATGTATCCATATAATATTTATCAACACCAACAATGTCAAAATCCGGTTTTGGCAATTCATCTAAATTATTAATATAAAATTTCTTTTGTTGTGTAATAATTTCGGCTGCCGGTGTGTGGTCGTCCTGAAGTGATACATCATAGGGCACCGCTCTGTGTCCGCCTTTTCTATAACATATGCCATCAACAAGCTCAAGCCCTTCGTTGTTTTTGTGTATAACTGAGTGTAAAAATTCAGGAAAAGTATATTCTCCCTCCCCAATCATAACATAATCTATATACCTAAACCTTTCCAGTACCATTCCCTTAAATGTGCTAGCATGATTTCCACCTACGATAGTGGGGATGGTTGGAAACTTATTTTTCACCATTCTTGCAATAATTTTCGTATATTTAAATGCTCCAGAAAAAGTGCCGCCAATGCCAACCATATCGGGCTTGAATTCTTCAACATATGGTAGTACAACCTCATTCATATATTGTATAAAAAGATCATCATCCAAATCACGATGAAAGAAATCATTATTAATATCCATAATTTCTGCTACATCATCATTTCCTCGAAGAACTGTTGCAAGCATTATGAGCCCAAGAGGGAAATAATTGTCAGATCCCACAAATTGAGTTCTATCGGTCGGAGGATTTAATAAAAGTACCCTGTTTTGATATCCTTTATTTTTTTTTGGTTTGAAATCCACATTTGCCGAAAAAACTGGTGGCTTAATTTGTGGTGTTTTACGAACCTTATCTTGTTTTGCCATTATTTTTCTCCTATAATTATAAATTCATCATCAGACATGTCGCCTTTCTTATCCCAGTGGTTATATATTTGCATTTTTTTAAAAGAAAGTTTGTCTAGTATATTAATTATGTCGTTGTGTGTATAAACTCTTAAACATATGTTATTTCTAGAAATTTCAGATAGATCTCTTTTTATAAAAGTTTTTTTGATATGTAAATACGATCTTTTTGGTTCATAGTTGCAATCCCACAACAGATACCTCCAGGGATCTGAGCTGTCAAACTCCTGCCATAACTTGGCCTCGTTGTTTTCAAGGCTTTTTAATATTTTACTATTGTTGTCCAGTTCTAATATTATTTTACCCCCCTTCTTTAGTTTTTTATAGCAACTATTTAAAAATTTTATATCACTGCCTTGAGACGCTGGATCGAAAAGTTGAAAGGCCATATCGACACAATATATTAAATCAACTTGTGGGAACTCACTCATATCTGAATCTAATATATTTTTGTGCATGTTGTGTATATTATTTAATCTTAAATCCCTCTTCCATTCGTCAGCAAAGTCCACTCTGCTCTTGCTGACATCTACGCCATATCCAAAATTCAAAAGATTGTGTTGCTCCAAAGCATATAAGAACTTTGAATTTCCAGAGCCAATCTCTAAAACATCTATTTTGTTTTTAAAATGCCTTTTTATAAAAGAAACATTTTTCTGAACTTCGTTGAGCTTAAACTCTCTATATTGCTCTATATTGCTCTTGGAAGAAAATATCTCAAATTCATCAAAAGCTGTAAAATTATAGTGCATTTTATAATCCCTTCATGAGCCAGCCGCCATCCACATATAAATCCTGACCAGTTACAAAACGCGAAGCATTAGAAGATAAAAATACAACTGTTCCCACCAAATCCTCTGGATATCCCCATCTACCTAATAAAGTTCTATTTTTTCTTATTTTATTCATTTCTGGATCTTTCCAGCTTTTTTTAGTCATATCAGTTTTGATATAACCGGGACCAACATTATTGGCACGAATTCCGTAAGACCCCAAATCATATGCCAGTGATTTTGTAAATTGTTTTAACGCACCCTTAGATGCCATATAAGCAGGGTTGTTTGGAAATGCAAGCTCGGCATTTAAGCTTGTTATGTTTATTATCGATCCGCTATTTTGACCTTTCATGTGTTCGGAAACAAGCTTTGTCAGCCTAAATGGTGCCGTAATATTGACATCTAATGTTTTTTCCCAAAGATGATCTGGGTACTCTTCATCCTCACTTCCAAGACTAACTCCGGCATTGTTTACTAATATATCAATTTTCCCATACTCTTCTATCGTGTTTTGTACCAAATTGTTTAATTGTTTTGTGTCCGTAATATCACATAAAACTTTTTTGCAACCAATCTCTTGTTCTATTATATCAACTGCAACAACCGTAGCACCAGCCGAAAGCAGACCTTCTGCAATTGCTTTACCATTGCCACGAGCCGAGCCGGTTACAATTGCGACTTTCCCCTGCAACGAAAACAAGTTTTCTATAAAGCTCAAACCAGCACCTCCACTAATTCAACAAGCGACCCATCTGGATCTTTACAGAAAGTAACCTTTGCATATCCATCAGGAGAATACTGCGGAGGACTATTAAAGACAACGTGCTGTCGTTTTAAGTTATTATATAATTCATCCAAATCGGGAACAGTTAGGGCAACATGAGAGCATCCAATTTGTGTTATTTTTCTGCTCATATCGGGCTTTTCTGGATGTGATTTATAATTTAATAGCTCAATCATATCTCCGTTTTCTAACGACATTTTCACCGTTCTGACAATGACACCATTGAGAGCGGAAAAGTTGTCGATATAATCTCCAGACTCCAACATATCTTTTTGTATTTTAAATCCAAAATTTTGATAAAATAAGATTGATTTTTCAATATCACTGGTAACAATACCGGTGTGTCTAATGTTTAACATTTTATTTCTCCACAATTGCCATTAACATTACTTCTTTCGAGAAACGTATTAGCTTATTAAATTTATTAGAGGTTTCCCACGGTACTTCATTATACGGGGCGTAGGGTAAAGGTAATTTAGAAAATAGTTGTATCAAAGGCTTAAGCCATGGGTGTTTCCATACGACGGGAAGTTGATAAAAGTATCTAACATTCACATTCTCAAACCCGGCCATTTCCAGCGCATCCTTTAGGGATTTGGCAGTAAACGGCGTTACATGGGTGTAATCAATATAAAATGGACCCCAATAAGTGTGAGCCCAGCTTGGCACCATGACCACTGCTTTTCCACCCTTTTTTAAGCCCTCGTGTATTGCTGAAAAATAAGGTGTTGGCTCTCTAAGGTGTTCAATAACTGATTTGCTAAAAATAAAATCAAACTTTTCCTCGACATATGGTGTCTCATCGTTGATAAAGTCTACTTGTTTTACCTTAAAGTCCGAAAGTTTTTTAATATTGGGCGAAATATCCAACCCGTAAGGTTCAAAATTAAGTAATTTAAATGCGCGAAGATAGTCGCCGCGGCCACAGCCAAAATCAGCTATTTTTCCAGGTTCGTGAAAAACATTTTCCAAAAGCCATTTTGCAAGTAAGTCTGGATATTCACTAGGGGGTGCTGCATTATCTGAATATGTGTGTGATAAATATTTTTCATCATTGATAATTGATTTTTTATTTTTTGACATTTGATGCCTCAATTATTGCATTTTCGATAACATCAAACGCTTCTCCTATTGCTTCAATGCTGATAGTCAAAGGAGGCCCGAGCTTTATGGACTCTCTAAATGTGCAAACAGGAAGCACTCCATTTAGAATGCATCTATTGACTGCATCATTCGCAACTTTTGTATTATCTAAGATTATGCCAGCGACCATTCCTCGATAGTTAACTTTTACTACAGAATTAAGTCTTAAGAGTTCTTCGCACCTCTTTTCAAAATAGACTATCTTTTTCTCAAGTTCTGTTTGAAACTTTTTACTAGTTAACACCTCTAAATTAGCCAAACATGCAGCAGAACCAAGGGCATTTCCAGCATGTGTGCCGCTTAAATTAGCATCTAAGTCTACATCTATGATTTCCGCCCTGCCCAACACCGCAGACATTGGAAGAGAAGAGGAGATACCCTTACCAAGAGTAATCATATCTGGTTCAATAAAATCACCATAAGTCATAAATCCAAAAAGCTTGCCCATTCTATAAAATCCTGCTTGAACCTCATCAAAACAGACTAAAGCACCGCTTTCTCTAGCAAAAGTATATAAATCCTTTATATATTGAGGGGGATACATGCAAGCTCCCCACCCCTGATACGTTTCTAAGAAAAAAGCAGCTATTTGTTCTCTGGGTGGTAGAAGCGATGGATCAAAGCGCGAATCTTCATCATAAGGAAAATCTATGAACACAATATCATCGTCTACAACATTCGACCATTGTGTAGCGTCCTTACTACCACACATCAGCGCCGAGCCCAGAACTCTACCGTGATAACTTCCATTAAAGCAAACAATATATTTTTTATTATTTTTCTTTGCCCAAAGTTTAATTATTTTATAGCAAGCATCTGTTGCTTCAGAGCCTGTATTTAACAACACGACCTTGTTAAGATAATCTGGAGTTGTATCAATAAACTTGGTAACAAATTTCGACCTTATACGTGTCTCATATTGATATGCAAAAAGCAAATCGTCATCCAATTGTTTTTTTATAGCTTTCTTTATTTCTTCGTTCGAGTGTCCAGCGTTGGCTGCAAAAATCCCAGCAGTCATATCGATCCACTTGTTCCCACTCTCATCATAAACATTGAAATCTTTTGCTTTGTGCCACACAACCGGCACCTGATCTCCGAGGGCCAATGGCTCATACTTATGCCTAATTTCTGTTAAGTCACCATAGTTTAGTTCAAAATCTTCTTTTATAAAGCGGTTCTTAGTATACACCATTTTTTAGCTCCTGATATACTTTGTCTTTGCCCATTGCAATTTGGCTTTCCAGTAATTCAAAATGATATTTATCATCAACTTCAACTGTAAATTCAGTAATTGCGGGTAAAATTTTGCTACCAAAATCACTACCTGCTAAAACTGTATCTTTTTTTAAAATATCAAGATATCCGTTTGGATGATACGCTTTTGGAAACATTTGTCTGGGTAAATTTGTATAATCTTTTATTCCATCAAAATGATCAAAAAACCCAGTGAATATTCCATCTACAATTTTAAAAAACTTATAAGGCGATTCTGAAAGCTCATGTGCGGATCTTAGTCCAGTAATGTTTGAATAATTTTTAATGAATTTATCAACAATACCATCCATGACAACAGGTTCCCTAATCGGAGTTGTTGGTCTAACAAAAGCTAAATCTTGTGGTCCTTCCATGGAATAGAAATGCTTAATAACCTCTAAGTCAGTTGACTTATCGCCCGCAAATTCTTTAGGTCTCATAAACGGAACTTCTGCGCCATACTGTCTTGCTACATCAGCTATCTCTTCGTCATCAGTCGATACTACCACTCTACTTATTTTTGAAGAAGCCTTACACGCGATTATAGAATATGCAATAAGGGGATATCCAGCCAAATTATGAATATTTTTTCTTGGTACGCCCTTGCTACCACCTCGTGCCGGTATTAGTGCGGTCAGTGTCATTAATATTTCCTAAGCTTTTTCATAGCAGGTACCTCCGAGGCATGCAATTTTTTTACGGGGGATCCCAAAGATGTTTCAATATCTCTAATATATGCCACCAATTTATTTAACCCTCCCAGTTCTAACGAAGCAGATTGATCCGAGCCATACATAGCTCGATCTAAAGTAATGTGTCTTTCTATGGAAGTTGCACCCAGGGCGACCGCTGCACAACTAACGATAACACCTACTTCGTGTCCGCTATACCCCACATCACAACCAAAATCACTACGCAATGTGTTTATTACACGCAAATTTGCATCTTCTGGATTAAGGGGATAGGTACTATTACAGTGCATTAGCTCAAAAGGGCAACCTGCTTTCTTAAAAATGTTAACAGCTTTTCTGATTTGCTCAACCGTACTCATACCTGTTGAAATAAAAGTATACTTTTTTTCTTCCGCAATCGTTTGTAACAAATCATCATGTGTTAGCATCGGAGATGCAACTTTGTTGTATTTTAAATCATATTTTCTTAAAAATAATTGGCTTGGCACATCCCATGCAGATGCAGTCCAATAAATTCCTTTTTTCTTACAATATCTGTCAATTTGATCATATTCTTTTTCACCAAACTCTAATCCCATTTTTTGTTCACGATTGGTTGTTCCCCAGGGACTTTCTCTTGTCTTATCAAGTTCTTGTTTAGTATATACCAAATCAACTGTTCTTTTTTGAAACTTCACCATGTCACAGCCCGCTGTAACGGCTCCATCAATTAGTTTTTTTGCCAAATTTAAATCACCATTGTGATTAATTCCGATTTCTGCGATAACAAAAGTTTTTTTCATTTTTTTTCCTTTTATATTGTTAGTGATTTTGGCTGGGGTGGCTGGACTCGAACCAGCAGTCTCCTGATTAACAGTCAGGCGTTGATACCTGGACAACCTCACCCCAGTAGTGTTTTTATTATAACATAATTATTATAAATTTAATTCGCCTTTTTGAAATACATCATGCCAAGATTGTTTATTTAAATTGATAATCTCAATGCCAAGTTTTTCTGCACTTTCTTTTAATATACGCATGTCATCAAGAAGAAAATCTCTATAAATTACCTTCCAATGCCCAACATGCCCCTCGTTGTAAACACCAAGTGTTTGCTTGCCTGCGGCAAAGCCTGCTTCACAGTCTAAATCAAGACCGACAATATATATCGGATTACATCCCATTAATATTGCAAACATGCCCGCAAACAACCCAACAGTCTGCCCCGGCCCCATATGTTGTTCATATCCAGAATGTTTTTGTAATTCTTCCTGCAACGTGCTCTGATCAATAAATGCGCAACACTTTCCCGATACATTCCAGGCACCGCCGATGCGTCCGTGTAATTTTTGCTTCCATGGTGCAAATCCCTTTATATTAGGCGGCTGCCACAATTGTTCGTTGTTTCCATAATATTTAAAATTTAAATTTCTATTTTGCTCATAATATGTTTTAAAATTTTTTAAGATCTCAACACACCTATGTCCCTTAAAATGCTTGGTGTCATAAGGCAAGTAATCGCATTGTAAATTCTTGTCAACAAAGTCTAAATCTGTCAAGTCTGCTGTTGCATTATATAAAAGAGGTACATTATATTTGTTGAACACATTGTGCTCGTATTTTCTCTCAGCCCATATACGATTTCTTCTTATTGAGGCATCAATTGTAAATTCTGTATTTGATACAACCCAATAGTTGGGTTTCTCTTCAAAATAATCATACCATTCATTAACGTCAAATCTTATTAATTTATTTTGCCTTTGTAAGTCTTGTATTCGATCTCTGTAAGGATCTAAACTTGGACCGTGAAGTGTGATTGCACATGGTATGTTTTTATGCTTTCCAATAATGTCACTGTATTTTAACCTCATTTTTCTATTACCATTTAAAATTATTTTTGTAATGCGCAACTATATTATCAAGTTCTTCGTCAAATTGTTTTTTTGGCTGCCATCCCAAATCACGTAATTTAATATCATCAAGGGCATATCTAACATCTTGTCCTTCTCGATGATATGACAAATCCACATATTGTTCCCAATTACATTCTGGCGAATAATAGCTGTGAATAATCTTTTTAACGGTTTCTATATTTGTTTGTTCAAACCCACCAGCTATATTGTATATTTGATTTGTTACGCCCGATTCAATAATAGTCATCACTGCTTCGGCTGTATCATCGGCATGTAGCCAATTTCGTATGGGTGTTCCCATATTATGAAGTCTAATTTTTCTATTTCTATTAAGATTTTTTACCGATAGCGGTATAAGTTTTTCAGGATATTGTCCAATTCCATAGTTATTTGTTGGTCGCAAAATAATATACTCAATATTATATGTTCTTGACCACGCCATTACCAACATATCCGCCGCTGCCTTGGCTGCCGAATAAGGATTGCTTGGTTGTAATAAATCCGTTTCTGTGTGTACTCCGGTTTCAATATCGCCATATACTTCGTCTGTACTGAAGTGTAGAAATATTGGTCTTTTAGAAACATTATTTGGTTTGTGTCTTAAAAGGTCCAATAGGTTTTTAACCCCAACAATATTGCTGTCAATAAATGAATCGCTTTGTACAATGCTATTTCCAACATGAGACTCGGCGGCTATATTAATAATATAATCACAATCATACAAATGTGCAAGCTTTTTAATGTCTTTTTTTTCAAAAGTAAAATTTTGATATTGGTTAAATTCTTGCAGCAAGTCTGTGTTTGCAACGTATGTGCATTTATCTACGCCATAGACCATCCAGCCTTTTTGAAGACACTTTCTCGTAACATAGGAGCCTATAAAACCAAGACAGCCTGTAATATAAACAATTTTCATTTTAACTCCTGAAAAAACTTATCTACATTTTTCTTAATATAGTTCATCTTCTCGTCTGTGTATCCGATATATGTACCTAAAAATGCAGAGCCCAAAGTTACTATATCTGCTATTGGATATTTTTCCCTTATGTTATTTTCATCTTGTCTCAAGTTTTTGTATGCCGGGTGATATAAAACGTTGCCTGCAAAATATGGTCTTGTCTGAATTTTGTTAGTTTCTAAAAAATTAACAAATTGCTCCCTGTTAAAAGGGGCGTCTGGTTTAACGGTAAACAAAAATCCAAACCAACAAGGATCTGAACCTGGAGTTGCAGAATTTAACCAGAAATATTTTTCATATGGCTTAAAGATATTATATAGTTTTTGAAAATTAAGTCTTCGTGCATTTTCCATTTCTGGCAATTTTTTAATTTGTTGTTTGCCGAGAGCACCTTGCAACTCTATGGGTTTGAGGTTATACCCCACTTCATTATAAACATACCTATGATCATAAATAACGTCACTACGGCCACATAGCCAATTTTTAAACCTGTCTCCACATGCGGTACCCGTTGTTACATCGCCTGGCTTTTTTTCATTGCAATAACAGCCGCGCCCCCAATCTCGAAGACTAGCCAGTGTTTTATAAAGAGCATAGCTGTTTGTTGCTATAAAACCGCCTTCAGCCATTGTCATATGATGCGCTGGGTAAAAAGAGCATGTAGACATCACCCCAAAAGAACCAAGTTTTTTACCCTTGTATGTTGAACCCAGGGCATCACAGCAATCTTCCAAAAATATTAAATTATATTTTTCTACCAAGGACATTAAGCGATCCATGTCAGGAGGGTTTCCAAGCACATGTGCAAAAATTATACCTCTGATATCGGGATCTTGTTCAAGTTGTTTTTCTACCTGATCTAAGTCTAAATTTAAGTCTGGTAATGTAACATCGACAAAAACTGGCTCGTATCCGTTTTGCAAAAGAGGATTTAACGTTGTAGGAAAGCATACAACCGGCGTTATAAACTTACTGCCTCTTGGTAGGTGGTATTTTCTAAGAGCCGGTGTGGGCGAAGAGAGGGCACTTACCATCAATAGATTTGCCGAACTACCAGAGTTAGTTAATACACCTCTTTGAAGCCCCAGTAATTTTGGAAACTCAATCTCAAAATCTCTGCAATCTTTACCAAATACAAGCCATTCATCTAAAAGACTCTTGACGGCGGCTACATACTCGTTTTCATCATAATGTGGACCAGAATAAGATAGCCAATCAATGCCCGCGTCCCATTTATCGTTTTTCTTTTTATCTACAATGTATTCGCTGACTAAATCTAGGATTTTTTCCAATTTTTCAGACATATCTCAATACCCTTATGTATCCCAAGTAAATCAATGTTTAGCCCCTTAAGTTTTTTGCCGCAACCAGTATATGGTTTACCAAGAGTTTCTTTTTTTATTATAACCGATTCTTCATTTCCAGTCAAGTCAAGAATCATGTTTGATATATCTGTTAGTTTATATTTTTTCTCGTAACATAAATTAATATCTCTAGGTATGACATCTTTATTGCTTTGTATAATATGTTCTATTACTTTTCCAACATCTTGTGCATAAAAATAGTCCATAAATTTATCTTGATTAATCGCAATTGGTTTACCATTTTGTATATTATCAAAAGAAGCTCTTATGAGTCTTTGAGGCTCTTCAAAATGACCAAAACAACCAAACAACCTTAAATTAAAATATCTTGAATCTAGTTCAGAAATTTTTCTACTAATAAAATTTTTGGATAATCCATAATAGTCAATTGGGCGGTGATTAAAAATCGATTCTTCTTTGGCAAGAGATATATTAAAAAATCTATCAAACTCAGCGCCCGAACCAAAATTAAACAACATCTTATATTTGTTTGAACAGTTTAACAAATTATTAAACATGGATATATTAGAAAAAAAATCATCTATGCTCTCTTGTTGATTTCTTTTGCCGCCTTTTACTGCGGTATGTATCACAATATCGATGTTGTTCAAATTAAAGAAGTCATTAACCTGTTGTGCGTTTGCAATATCAAGAGTGCTGCGGTTTGTAGAAATTAAATTTATCTCACTATTATTGGAAAAATATAGTGTCAATTCTTTTGCTAAAAAGCCATTTCCTCCAGTAATCAATATATTGTTCACTGTATTGTCCATGGATTTTTAAACATATCTTTCCAATATTCCACATCACTATTGGACTTTGAAGATTTTACTTTTTTTTTAAAACAGTATTAGGAGTGGCGGAATGATTCGTTGGAAAACCTTGATCGTTTTCATAAATTATATCATGTTTCCAGTTTCCTCCTCCCAGCAGTCTTTCAAGTTCTTCTTCTTTTATTGCATAAAAGTTTTCTTCAGAAGGAAACAGTCCGTTTCGAACTTCTTCTGTATAATTGCTAAGAGCATTTTGCATTATTTGTCCCGCTTCGCAATATCGCTTAACAAATTTGGATTTAAATTCCCAAAACAACCCCATAAGGTCGTGGAATATTACCAATTGACCGTCCACCTTATCACCGGCTCCAATTCCATATACTGGAATGGATAATTCGTTAGCAATCATTTCTGCTGATTCTCTTGGCATACCTTCTAAAAGTAAAAAAGTGCAGCCAGCTTCTTGTAGGTCGAGTGCTTGTTTTAAAATAATCTCGGCTTGCTTTGCTGTTTTACCCTGCACGCGATAACCGCCGAGTTTGGCTCTAGTATGTGGAGTTAGCCCCAAATGACTCATCACCATGATACCAGAGTCAGCAATTGCTCTAATTCTCTCTGTCATT
>CEOA01065644.1_pt1 | contig 12826 bp, 13 predicted proteins | sample 530251 | NCBI WGS metagenome assembly CEOA01 (sample SAMEA2619838, study PRJEB7988) | marine metagenome | biome: marine biome (ENVO:00000447); feature: surface water layer (ENVO:00002042); material: "saline water (ENVO:00002010), including plankton (ENVO:xxxxxxxx)" | depth 5 m
TCAAACACCGGCTATGGCGCTGATGGAACCGATCCACACCCATGTCACGGAAGCGGTTCGAATTCATCTGCGCTTGGAATTATGACTTATATCCCGCCTATCAACTGGTCAGGCAGTGTCACCATTCCTTGGAAAATAAAAACTGAGTGTGGTTTCGAATCTACATCAACTGTAACCATTAACGTGCATTGCCCAACTTGTATTGACGAAGAGAAGAGATACAATATTTGTGATGCAACGATTGAACAACTATCAGCAGAACACATTAAGGGCGTTCCTCACGCTGATGCTGGTGGCACTAAGGCTATCGAGCAGGTGCCATTCTCTCTTTACCGAAAAGGACCGGGTTCGCTTCGAAACGCCTCATATGAATACGCAACAATGATTCTAAGATTTACTGGTTTTCCCAATGCAAACAGCCGCGTGACCTTTAAAGATGCTCGGGGCATCTCAATCACCCTTAAGTTCAAAGGTGGGGTTACAACTTCAGATGCCTCCGTCATTGATGGTGATGGGTACTACGAAGTGGGTCTATCAGGTCTATCAGGCGGCGCAACTGGATATGAGCAACTTGCTGACAGAGTTGTTTCAACAATGAATGCTCAAACTAAAGTTGCAATTACCGCAGATGATCACAGTTCTGCCGGCGATGGATATTTTAAATTAACGCAAGATCATGCTGGTCCAAATGGAATGACTCCTGTTGCTACGCACGGCACTACAAACATTACATACATCAAGTTGTTTGACAACGGTGGTTACACAGTGAGCGGGTCAGCGTATGTTGTTACCAAGGGATATGACGGTTTAACTCTAACAGGATCTAACAGTTAGAATATTTTTTACTATTTATAGGCGAGGACACAATCATGAATTTTGATAGAATGACAAAGAAGTTTATTTTGGGCGAATGGAAGGCTGATAAGCCAACTGTTACTGGATACATCCAATCAATTGGAGATCTTCTTGAATCGCTGAAAGGTCGCTCTAAAGCCGAGCGCAACCGAATTATTATGGCAAAAAATCACTTGCGAGAAGTTCGCAAGCGTGTTAAAATGTTAGAAGAGCAAGTTCAAATTGCTGAAGAAAAGTTGACCTTGCTTGAAGAAAAACTCTCGGTTCTTGAAGAGAGTAAGGAGAGTTAAAGATGGGTGCCCTACAGGGACATATGAATCACCTATATGATAATGGTGATCTCACATTTGGTGATATTAAAAATATTCTGAGCAAGGCATCTGCCGGTGAACTAGAGGGCACCGAAAAGGTGGACGGTCAGAACATTATGATCTCCTATTCTGTTCCTGAAAACAAAGCGAAGGCTGCACGAAACAAAGGCAACATCAAAGCCGGCGGGCTCGATGCACAAGGTTTAGCAGACAAGTTTGCTTCACACGACAATCCAAATCTTCGCGATGCTTTCGTAAAATCTTTTCAGGCATTCGAAAAAGCAGCAGCAAGTTTGGACCCAGACGCTCAATCTGCAATCTTTGGTGCCGATGCAAATATCTGGTATAACGCCGAGGTGATGGATCCGGCAAGCCCCAATGTTGTAAACTATGACGTGAAGGGATTGGTCATCCATCAGCAAGGTCACACCGAGTATGACAGAGAAACTGGACAGGTAACGGACAAAGACGTTAGCGGCAACGTAGAAGCGCTTAGAGGGGCACTAGAGCGCATGCAAACGGCTATTCAGGGTGACGACTACCAAGTCCAAATGAACGCCATTCGCAACCTTAAAGCACTCGACAACGATGAGGCACTTAAGTCGGTCATCGCTGCGATTGACAAGATGGGCGGCAACGATGGCATGAGCATCGATCAATACATGGTTACCAAACTTGGACCCATCATTGACCAACGATTGCCCGATCTTCCAGACCAAAACCAAATGCTCCTGCTGAAGAGAATGCTTGGCGTCAAAGGTGTCAAACTTACAGATGTTTATAAAGGCTTGGACAAAGACGGCAAGGTTGCTGTTCGTGAATTAGTCGGGGAAACTGGTAAAATTAAATCAGAAATCATTCGACCACTAGAAAACGCTATCCACGATTTTGCCGTGGCAATGTTGAAGGGACTGCAAAGCGCGTTTATTCTTGACAATAAAAAAGAAGTTAAGCGATTGCAAGGCGAGGTTGCAAAGGCTATTCAGGGAATTGAAGCGGCTGAAGATAATGCAGCCCACATGAAGATCCTACAGAAACAAATGGAAAAGTTGAAGGCTGTTGAAAATGTTGAAACTGCCAGCGAAGGATTTGTTTTTGACTGGGATGGTATCACATATAAGTTCACAGGAAACTTTGCACCCATGAACCAAATTCTTGGGCTTTTCAAATACGGACGCGGGGAAGCCCGTGCTCTCGGTGAAGCCGAAGGAGACGATGAAACAGCCACTGGTGGTCGCGTTATTGCTATTGTTCCCGGTGGATTTAAACCTCCACACGCAGGACACTTCTTGGGCGCTAAGTGGTTTTTAGATGCTGGTAAGGATGGGCGACCCGCTGCTGACATGGTTCATGTGCTTATCTCGCCAAAGCCGCGAGCAGGTCACTGTGGGGAAACACGACTAGAAATTAAAAAAGAACAATCGCTGAGACTGTGGAAACTCTACATCGCTGAAAATGGTTTGAGAGGAAAAATCATTGCCTCTATTGCAACTTCAGAGAGTCCTGTGAAATCAACCTATGACTTCATGGAGCAAATGGAACAAGGCACAATAGTAATGTTGGGCAAAGGCGAGAAAGATGAATCCGACCACCGCTTTAAAAATGCACAAGCATGGGCAGACAAAAAGCAACTTGGTATCACCGTTGAGCAGGTCAACACTCCTATGATGGCGGGCGGCGTCTCAGGGACGCAAATGCGGGATGACTTTATTGCATGCGGTAAGAAAGAACAGTTTGCAAAGTTCACTCCATTGAAAAATCCCGAAGCAATTAATTTAGCGTGGGAAATCGTGCGCCCTGATTTGGTTAATGAACCACAGCCAGAGTCGGAGGTGGAGGCAGTTGCCGAATCCTTTCGCTCTGCCGATTTATTTCGGTTGATCAACGAGGCTTTGGATGAGATAAACAATGTTCAAAGCGGCAATGTTTCGGGGTATGCTGGGCAAGCATTTGTCAAAAAGCAAAAGAAATATAAACAGGCTGGATTTGCTGATGCACACGATGTGTCCTCTGGCTCATCCGGCGAAATCATTGACGACCCTCACGAAGAAGAAGCCCCTGAAGAGGTGCGCCGAGTTTATAAAGAACTTAAAGGACCGGGCATTGTAGAGTTCCCCGAGTCGTTGGGTGTGGCGCGAGAAGAGATGCCACAAATTTCTTCAGGAGATGTACAGGATTTTAGATCTTGGCTGGAGTCTCAAGGTGTCGCCTCAAAGCCAGACAAGGTTTCTGTAGCGGATCTTAAACCAATTCAAAAAGAATTGAATATGGAAAAAGTCGATGGCATGATGCAAGCGAAGTCTCAAGAGTATTTAGCATTTGGCAAGCCTGCAATTATTTCAAGTGACAATTATCTTGTTGACGGTCACCACAGATGGTGGGCTGTGCGGATGATGGAAGAGGGTGGCATGTTTGGTGTCATTAGAGTTGATATGCCGATTCGGGAACTTCTAGAACTTGCACGCGAATATCCAAAAGTCAGTTATAAGGGCGCATTGGACGAATCGGAAAGTATAATTGAAGAAGTATTAAATTTGATTTTAGAGAAAGCGGCACCTAATTATAGTGCATCACAAGCGGGAGAAAGATTATGATTTCGCGTTCGAAATACATTGAAGAGTTGAAACTCAGAGAAGAAATTAAAAGAGCAATTAAGGTTGTCAAGTCGCGTCGGAAAGATAAGGTTGACACACGCTTGATTCAAGAGCGTAAGTTGCGTTCCTTAATCCGAAGCATTCTTGTTGAGGAAACTGACTCAGAGGCTCCTCACGCTTCTACTGGTATCAATGTGCTTGCGGATCTGCTTAAGAAGATCGTACCCGTTATTGAAGTTGACTATAAGCAATTAACTACTGATCCTACACAAAGAGAGTCATACCGCGCTCACATCGTTAACGCAATGCAGAATGCAATTGCCCCCGCTAAAGCCGCGAAGTCAGCCGGTGAGGGTGGCGATATACCCGGTATGGATGAGCCATTATCAATGGAAGAGGTCGCGCTTGATGAAGTTGAAATTGAACTTGCAGTGGACGATGAAGCGTTAGCCGCTGGTGGCGATTCAGAAGGCGAAGACGCTGACGGAGCATTTATTGATATTTCTGGTGGGGAAGGTGAAGAAGGTGAAGAGTTCGGAATTGACGGAGAAGATCAAACCGGACGGAACTTTGCTCAGGCAACCTTTGATAAAATTGAACAACAAATTATTGACGCATACTCACTGTTAGCAAACGAAGAAGATCAAAATTTATTTTATGATTACCTTCTGACGAACGCTAAGTTGTATTTTGATAAGTTTGAAGACGAACTGTCTCAAACACTTCCAGAGCCTACAACTCCTGAGTATGAAGAAGAAAAAGATGATATGGAAGCCGGCGATGAAGAAGGCGAAGACGCCGAAGTCGAAGGTGGCGAAGAAGACCTTGGTGGTGACGAAGAACTAGAAGATCTTGGTCTATAAAGAAAGTCACCACATCACAGGCAAATACAAATACATGAGACTATATAGTAGTGTAGATTATTACAATCTTGAGATTGAATATCGGAGGAAATAAAAACAATGGGAAACCCAAGAAAGAGAAAATTAGGTGGGGCGTTCGCTCGACTTCATAAGAAATTTTACAGCAGTTCTGTTGTAGGTGGCACAGAAGCAACCAAGACAGAACAGGCTTTAACCGCTACGCAGATTGCGAATGGACAAGAGTATCTTTTAGATCTGCTGATGTTGTCGGACCACATGTACGATGGACCAAAGCGTCCCTTTACAAATGGTGATAAAATCCTGCTTGATGATTTGAAGGGTCGAGTGTCTTCTTGGGAATCGACTTCCACAAAGATGGAGGCTGGTGATGGGCTGCTTTCTGGGCTTTCCGATACTGATATTGCCGAGGCTGCAACTGCAACAATTACCACCACTGGAAACCCCGGCAACGACGAAACCTTTACCCTTACGGATGCTGCTGGAACAGCAGTGACATTTGTTTTTAAGACCGGCGTTTCAACTGTAGATGGGACCAAGGACGGCTCCAATGTTATCATCGGGGTTAGTGGTGCGACTGGTTCAGCAGCGGCAGTCGGAGATAGGATTAGAGCAGCAATTACTGCCTCCGATGCTGCAATAACTCCCACTGAAACCAGTTCTGGGGGGATGACTCTAACCCAGCAGGCTGCTGGTTCCTCTGGCAACACTGCTGTTGATATGTCTGGCGTTGCCACAACTACCGCAACAAACTTTGTCGGCGGCGTTGCCGCTGTCGCTGCTGCTGGAACACATGCCCTTCACTTTCTCGATGAGCGTGCCAGTACGACCAAGGGCGGTGGAACAGTTATCACTGATGACACTGGTCTTTTGTTTGACCCTGCCGGTCCTGCTGTAAAGTATCACCAAGACTTCAATGGAGTCAGCCGAGGCGGTACCGCTGCTTATCTCACAATCAAGCCCGAGTCATGGGCTTCTGGTAAAGCAATTAACTTAATGTTGTACGGTGCTCTTGCTGATGGCGATTCAATGCGCGTCTGGCAACTCAACGGTACCACTCTTACTGCTATCACGGGCATGAGCGCTGCCACAGGTTCTGCCAGTACTGCACAGACTGCCGGTACTATCGACATGAAGGCTTCTTTGGATTATGCTTCCGCTGGCGCTGATGGTATTATTGTAGAGTGGATTGTACCCGCGAACACAGATAATGAATCGGCTGCGCGACTTCCGTTTTCTGGCTCTCTTAAGGATGATGGCAGTACACTCGCAGATAATGAAGAACTCGGCTCAACCGGGCTTGGTTTCGTACTTTCTTGGAATGTGTCATCTGACTCTACTTGATAGTTAAATTATTAATTGTAAAAAAGTTGTCAAAACTGACTTAACTAACTTAACAGACGCTGAGAAAGGAGGTATCTTATTAGGTACCTCCTTCTTCTTTTATTAACTACTACTTATGAGTGATGAGGTTAAGATCTTATGTCTATTAAGAAACGTCTTGAGATTGCAAAGGCTTTAGAGAAATTCTATCCAAACGGTTTCTTTGATAATGTTGAAAAAGAAGAAACGAAAGAGATTAAAGAAGATATTGATTACAGTTCAATGACGGTAAGTGAACTAAAAGCAATTGCTAAAGAGAAAGAAATTTCACAATACTATAAATTGAAAAAGTCAGATCTGATCGAGGCTCTTAATGCCTTGGAATAAGAAAAGAAGAATTCATAAAGGGGTTAACGCTGAGTACTCACTTATTCGTAAACTGAGGAAAGAAAAGCGTTCGAACTATCAATTCGAAATCATGTTAAACAGTCTGACACTGGAGGAAGTGATCGGTCTAAAACTGGAGTTGGCTTCGAAGTCGGCAGGCAGTGCTTTGTATGGACTACCGCTATGGCATTCTTTAAAAGACATTGTGCAAGATGCTGTCTTGAAATATACTTTCTCAGCAACTAGAACCAAAGGCGAGGCGATGAGATTCTTAGGACTCACTCCCAGCCACTTCTACAAACTTCAAGAAAAATTTAAGATTGAAGAATATTTTTCTGAAAAAGAACTTGACAAAGGCTCCAAGAGAGGCTATATTAGTAAAAGATTCAAAGGGGGCGATACGGATTCGACAGGGTAAGAAAGAGAAAAAGTGCAAGTAGGTGAGATACAACCTTAATCGTTCAAACACAATAGTTGCAAATAACAACACACACTTCGACGCTGTAGCACTCGCTGCTTAGTCGGGAGGTCGCTCAAAACCTTCTATCCAATTTGAGCAAAACAACAGACAAGTTGTAAAAATCAAACCATCTAATGCAACAGGACGGTAAGCATTAGATTACAACCGTCTATCTTTGTCAGTGGGTGATAGAAACTGACTAAACTTGTGAACGACTTATATTGGACTTATTTTGGACGCGGGTTCGATTCCCGCCGCCTCCACCATTTAAAAAACCATGCATCAAGACGACAAAGATACAATTAACGCTGTAGCCAATGGGCTTGCCAAGGGTGTGCTATATATCTGCCTCACCATTTTCGGCTGTATGTGGTTGTCTAATTGCACATTAGAACAAGAAACAATTATTAGTTGCGAGGAATCATGTAGTAACAATGGCTCACAAATGGAGTCAGTTACAAGCCAAGAGTGCATATGCGCTCCTGTTGGCTCGTCTACACGAAGTATAGATCCTTGGGTACTCCCCAGATAATCACTTTGTGGGGCGATAGCCAAGCGGTTAAGGCAACCGGCTTATATCCGGTTTAGCGTCTGATAAGCGCAAGATCGTGGGTTCGAATCCCACTCGCCCTACCATTAATTTTTCGATCTTTTCCATATTTCAAAAGCAGCCTTATTGATTCCTAGAAGGTCGTATATTTTTTCACGAAGCACGTCTTCCTTGTTAGACTCAGCCCATATCCATCCAATTTTAGTTTTTGTTTGAACAATGTCTGTTTCGATGTGTGTGATGTTTTCTTCGATCTCTTTTCTTACATCTTCAGGGAATTCTGGAAGTTCAATCCGAAGTTCTGTTGCAATAGATATAATAGTTGTCCAGTTGTTTTCGGCATATGCCTGATTGGCTCTTTTAAAGATCTCGCTGTATTTACCATCGGGGTTTAAATCAGGATGGGTGATTTTTGCTATAGCGCGATATAGTTTTTGTAAAAACTCATGATGACTTTGTTTAGGTTCGATTTGCTTAGGGTCTTTAATCAACTCTTCTTCTGACTTGCCGGCATTCAAAAATTGTAACTCTTCTTCGAAGTCTTCTAAAAATTCAAGACGATACTCTTCCATCTTTTCATTAGTTTCGTCCAGTTCTAAATTTAACCATTCAACTTTAAGGCATAGTTTTCGATCTTTGTTTTTCATATTCTTAAGTAGTTAGAAATAATGCTGGGGGGTGGCGAAATTTGGCAGACGCGCCGTCCTGTCTCGACGGTGGTGAGTTCGTGAAAGCGCACCTTGGAGGTTCGAATCCTCCCCCTCCAGCCATTTGTTTATTGGGGAGTAACTCAGTGGTAGAGTGCGCGGCTGTTAACCGCTCGGTCGTGGGTTCGAATCCCACCTTCCCAGCCATTTTCTCGTACCCCGTTCAGCGGCGATTATCGAGTCTACACATCCTCTGAGTTGCGGGACAGGGGGTTCTGCCGGGTGCGAGGTTGCACTCCATGATGTGGGGCTTGATTATGAGAAGTCGCCTTGGGGATGCAGACCATCATCATGGGATTAAGGAAGAGGGCGCAACGCCCAATGAGTTCCTAAATGCCGCGAAATTGGTGCTGGGGGTACACCTTGCTTCCGTAGTTCAGGGGATAGAACAACGGTCTTCTAAACCGTGGGTCGCAGGTTCGAATCCTGCCGGAAGTGCCATAATTTATTTTTTTAGTTGACACCTGCTGATTTGCGTGTTACATTAATATTATGACTTAAGTCATATAAAGGACTAACTTGAGCGTCGGAGCAAAATAAGTAAAAGGCATAGCAAACGTGTTATGTCGGCTGTTCTTGGTCGTAAACGAACAGTATAAATATTGAAGGGCGACTGGCTTGGGATCCGCTGTGAGGAACGATCCTGCTCCGATGCGTATTATAAGGGGTTGTGGTGGAATTGGTAGACACGACAGACTCAAAATCTGTTGCCGCAAGGCGTGCGGGTTCGATTCCCGCCAACCCTACCATTAATAGGAGATAGACATGGGTTCACCATATGATACAGTGATGGTTTCTGGCGGCTTTGATCCAATTCATATTGGACATGTCCGCATGATCAGAGAAGCGGCAACCGTCGGAAATGTAATTGTAGTAATCAATAGCGATGCTTGGTTAAGGCGCAAAAAGGGTTATGTTTTTATGCCTTGGGAACAGCGAGCAGAGATTATTGAAGCCCTTGCAGGAGTATCAGCAGTCCATGAGGTCGATGATGAAGACGGGACGGTCTGTGAGGCTCTGAGGCGTCTGCGTCCAACATATTTTGCCAATGGCGGTGATCGCTTCCAAAGCAACACGCCCGAAGGTGAAGTATGCCGAGAGTTGAATATCGAAATGCTCTTCGGCGTCGGCGGCGGTAAGATTCAAAGCAGCAGCCGGCTGGTGGGTGATGCACCTCCGTTTTAATGACTTGCCACTGTAACTCAATTGGTAGAGTAACTGATTTGTAATCAGTAGGTTGTAGGTTCAAGTCCTATCAGTGGCTCCATTAAAATGCGCTTGGGATTACTACTAAGCGAGGGAGCGAGTCGGTATACATTTTCCAACTAATATCATAGAACTCAATTAGTTGGCTGTGTGTGACACCATAGGCAATTTCTGGAAGCCTTGTGTCAACGGAGTGTACCAATCCGGTAAGATAGTATTTACCGCTTATCTCAATTAAAATCATAGAGCCAGAGGAGCCCGGTGCGACAGGGAGATCAGTATAAACTCCTCCACCGTTTGGACCTCCAATTCCAGCATAGTATCCGCGAAAGGTTGGTACCGTTCCTGTATAATAAACTCCCAAAGGAGCGGCAAGGTTCCACACTTCTTCTGTTGGTTCTGCACCACGCGGTGATATTTCTACAGGTCTTTTGCTGATAATATCACTTGACATAAAACATGCATCAATGGACATATCATAGTTCAAGACAACGCCGCTGTGTTCATTGCCGTCTATATCAATAATTGTGAACGTGTCTTCGAATTTAACTTCTGCAACAGGAAAGGGCGCAGCCCAAGGTGGAACATCAGATGGGCTCATTTCAAACGATTCGCAAAAATGTCCAGCAGTAAAAAGAAAAGAGTTGTTTCTCCAGTTCTTTACAAGCACTCCAGAAGCGGTGCTTCTGATTGGTCCACGAATATTTGATGTACACTCTGGAGGCTTATTATCTTCACTCTCAGCGCACAAAATGACGTTTGTTGATCTATATATTTGTACAAATGATTGCGTTGGTAGTTCCGCAGTCGCCGCTCCAACGTGAGCGCACCCAGTTGCCATGAGAAGCGCAATGCCCGACATGGCTGATGTTAAAATTTTCTTCAGCACAGTAAAACCCTCCAGATAAGTTGTTTGCCCGTTTGTAACTAGAAGAATAAAATTTAAACAGAAGAAACTTGAGGATTATTGCTACTTATAGATGCCGGAAAAGTAGGAAACACATGGCAAAGAAAACATATGTATTAGACACAAGCGTTTACCTCACGGATTTCAATTCAATTTACTCATACGGTACAAATGATGTTGTTATTCCATTTAAGGTGCTTGATGAGATTGATAAACACAAAAAACGACAAGATGGCGTGGGCTCCAATGCGCGTCACACCATCAGAGTATTAGACGAACTCCGTTCAAAGGGTAATCTAAATAAAGGAGTGCGACTTAGAAAGGGCTCTGGTTTAATTTTTACGAAGAGATATGATCCTAAATTAATTCCGGCAGATTGGGACAACTCTCCAGATAACAAGATTATTGCCACCGCTCTTACCGAGGCGCAGGACACTCCCAATCGAAAAACGATTGTAGTGAGCCGCGATATTAACATGCGAGTAAAGTGTGATGCTTTGGGAATTCCATGTGAGGATTATATCACTGGACAAGTGGTAAAAGATGTGGTCAGCCTTTATACTGGGTTTTCAGAATGCTTGGTTGATGATCAGTTTATCGAGCAGTATTATAACGGCGAACCGGTTTGGCTGGATGAAACAGAAGAAATTTTGTATCCCAATCAATACGTCATGCTTGTATCAAGTTCAAATCCAAAAAAGACCGCACTTGTAAGACATGTTGAGCAAGGCGCACCTTTGCAGAAAATTCAAGAAATAAAGCAGCCTATTTGGGGAGTGCGTCCAAGAAATAAAGAACAAGCGTTTGCGATGGATTTATTGTTAGACCCAAACATTCCTATTGTATCTTTGATTGGTAAAGCCGGCTCAGGTAAGACTCTGTGCGCTCTCGCTGCTGGGTTGGCTCAAGTTATGGAAGAAGACCAGACATATAAAAGGCTGGTCGTTTCCCGCCCGGTCATGCCAATGGGGCGTGATTTGGGATTCCTCCCCGGTACTCTAGAAGAGAAGATGGCTCCGTGGCTCGCACCAGTGCAGGACAACTTGCAGTTCCTAATGGGTGACAAGGCGACTTTAGAGTTGTATATGGAAAAGGGCATGATTGATATAGAAGCGCTGACATACATTCGCGGAAGGTCCATTTCCAATGCGTTCGTTATTATTGATGAGGCACAGAACCTTACTCGCCATGAATTAAAGACAATTGTGACCCGTGTAGGCGAGAACACAAAAATTGTCTTAACCGGTGACATTGAACAGATTGATAATGTCTACATTGACGAGACTTCCAACGGCTTGACATACGCTGTTGAGCGAATGAAGGAGCACGGATTGTCAGGTCATGTGACGCTCCGTCGCGGAGAAAGAAGTTCGGTCGCAACCCTCGCCGCAAAAATTTTATAAAAAATACTTGACAAGGTTGTCGTAGGATGTTATATTAATACAGGAGATAAAAATGGAAAACTCAAATCCAACACTAAAAGAAGAAGTAGAACCCACCTCTCCCATTAAGGAGTGGCTGGTTAATTATGTGGGGGATTCTCATTCCCCAAACGACGGAAACGTCACCGTAGAAATGATTGTTGAAACATTAGCAAAGGAGTTTCCTGAATTTGTTCTGGCAGTTGCAGAGGAAAACTGGATCCGTGGATACCAGCAGGGTATTGAGGATGTTAATTCCGGTTTTAAATGGTCATCTGCTAGCGGTAACAATTCCGATCCCACTTTAGGCAGTGAGGCAGATGAGACAAAGGCTTGAAGAGTACATTAAGAATTCTGCAACTAAAAGTTTAAACGAGCGCCGAGAGTATCAAATGTTTGGCACTATTGATGTGTTTATTAAAGACCCGTTGCCCGCCGAAGTCGATTTGACCAATATCATTCGGCATTTGGAAATGAGAATACCAAATCATTTAGTTAAAGATGTTGACACCGTGTATGTAGGACAATTTGAAGAACTCAATATTAGACAAGTCCAAGCGGCTTATTTGGATGGCGCTATTTACGTCACCAATCAGCAAGACAATGCTGAAGACATGATGGATGATTTAATTCATGAATTTGCACACGCTGCCGAAAACACTCATGGTTATGAAATTTATGGTGACGGTCAGGTCGAAAGAGAATTTTTAGGAAAACGTAAGAGATTATTTAACATTTTGAAAGCAGAAGGGTATGATGTAAGTCTATTAGATTTTATTCAATCCGAGCACACTCAAGAGATGGACAATTTTTTGTACGACGTAGTTGGATATGATAAACTGCACTCTCTTGCTATGGGGCTTTTTCTTTCCCCGTATGGTGCAACATCTTTAAGAGAGTATTGGGCTAATGCTTTCGAACATTACTACATGGACGACAGACAATACGTCCAGCAAATCAGCCCAAGAGTATATGAAAAATTAGAGCAATTTACTAATTAAGCGAGCAAAGGAGCAAATTAATAATGCAAAAAGAAATCAAAGTAAATGAGAATGGAACAGTTGAGGTTCACGTCTCTGTGTCACCGTCCACCGGTCGCGTTACCGAGATCCGAAGCCACAACGTAAGTGAAGTCTTGCGAGCAGAAGGCGTAAAGCATGGACACCCCATGCCAAATAATCCAGTGGTGAGTAGCGATCTTCATACGGCTGGCGTTAGCCTGTC
>CEOA01038852.1_pt1 | contig 12776 bp, 14 predicted proteins | sample 530251 | NCBI WGS metagenome assembly CEOA01 (sample SAMEA2619838, study PRJEB7988) | marine metagenome | biome: marine biome (ENVO:00000447); feature: surface water layer (ENVO:00002042); material: "saline water (ENVO:00002010), including plankton (ENVO:xxxxxxxx)" | depth 5 m
ACTACAACCTTGGCAAGAACGCCGGCTTCCTGAGTCCCAAGAAGAACTTTGGCGAAGATGATCCGCTCGACTCTTTTGTGCGGCAACTCTTCAACGAGGGAACTGAGGAGAGTACCAAGTTGGCAAAGAACCTTATGGCACGTCAGCGATTCTTCTCACCCGTTATCGTGCGCGGTGAAGAGGACAAGGGCATCCGCATCTGGGGCTATGGAAAGACTGTGTACGAGCAGTTGCTTAATCTTGTGCTCAACCCAGAGTACGGCGATATTACTGATGCCGAGTCCGGCACTGACCTGACTCTTCAGTATGGCAAGCCTGCTGGTGCGTCGTTTCCAGTGACTCGGCTGACGCCACATCGTCGCACTTCAGCGATTTGTCCTGACATTACGCCTGAAGAGTGCGCGGAACTTCTGGAGACTATTCCAGATACCGACAATCTCTTTGAGCGCAAGACTGCGGCTGATGTTCAGACTTTGCTCGATGAGTATCTTTCGGATGACTCATCTGCTGAAGAGCAGTCCAGCGAAACCACGCGCTACAACAACAGCGCTGGCAACAACGCAACGTCCGTTGAGCAGGCTTTTAACGACCTTCTGCGGTAGTTGAAACCCCTTGAAAGGAAACCGATGGCAGACCGGGTTGTGAATAGTCTGCCACATTTTTATTTTTTATAACGGGGTTAACATGATGGCACGAAAACGAACCGCAAAGGCTGGAAAACTTAGCATTGCGGATATGCGGAAGATTATTAACAAGAAGGCTGGGGTTGCTGTTGCATATGACCTAACCGATGATAATCCTACCGAGGTAAAAGAATTTATTCCCACTGGAAGTCGCTGGCTCGACAGTATTATCTGCCGAGGTCGTTTGGCAGGCGTCCCAGTTGGGAAGGTGACCGAGATCGCGGGTCTTGAGTCTACCGGTAAAAGTTATATGGCAGCACAAATCGCTGCAAACGCCCAAAAGATGGGCATTGATGTTGTTTATTTTGACGCGGAGTCTGCAATCGATCCTGCGTTCTTAGAAGCCGCTGGGTGTGACCTTGAGCGCATTTTGTACGTTCAGGCAGAGTCAGTTGAATTTGTCTTGGAGACGATTGAGGAACTTCTAGAAAGTTCGGAGAATCGACTTTTGTTTGTATGGGATAGTCTTGCGCTAACACCGAGCACCACGGATATTGAGGGTGATTTCAATCCTCTAAGTTCGATGGCTGTCAAGCCGCGTATCTTGTCAAAAGGCATGGCAAAGTTGGTCCAGCCAATTGCAAACGCCGAAGCCACGCTGGTTGTTCTGAATCAGTTGAAGACAAACATTACCAGTAATGTAGCCGAGGCTATGACCACCCCTTACTTTACACCGGGTGGCAAAGCGATGCACTATACTTATAGTCTTCGCGTTTGGCTTACTGGTCGCAAGGCAAAGGCGTCATTTATCATGGATGACCGTGGTTTCCGAATCGGCTCTGAGGTAAAAGTTAAATTAGAAAAGTCCCGTTTCGGGACACAGGGGCGTCAGTGTGCTTTTAAGATTCTTTGGGGCGGCGAAGTCGGAATCAAAGATGAAGAGAGTTGGCTTGAGGCTATCAAGGGGTCAGAATCTCTGACAAACAGTGGGGCGTGGTTTACCCTGCATCACGCAGATGGAAAGACCGATAAGTTCCAAACCAAGCAATGGCTCGATAAACTACAAGATGAATCATTTAAAGCCAGAGTGCTTGAGATCATGGATGAAGAGGTTATTCTTCGCTTTGAGAAGAGGGAAGGTAATGCTGCTGATTTTTATGATGTAGACGACACTGCCGAAGAAGGAGGTGAGTGATCTTTTTGGCATTCGCACCTTGACAGCCTGCCCCTATTGTGATATATTATAATATAACGCAATAGGGGCTTCCTTATGAAGATTTCTGGTAAGATAAAACGTCATTTTGAGGTTGCCCGCAAAGTGGCAGAATCATCGTGCTCACCAGATTACCGACACGGCGCGGTGTTAGTGAAGGGTAATAAGATTCGCAGTGTAGCCGCTAACAAAAATCGGCAAGTTTCTTTTGGAAATCGTTTCCGGCAGCGCAACTGCGGTCACGCCACGCATCATGCAGAACTGGGTTGTATCCTTGGCATGGACCGCAGCGTGACCACGGGTTCAACTGTATATGTTGTTAGAATTGGCAAGGGGGGCGAGTTCCGAATGTCAAAACCTTGTAAAATGTGCTACCAAGCACTATTGCATGTTGGCGTCAAACGTGTTATATATTCTATAGACGAACAAACCGCAGGAGCATTAAAACTATGAAAAATTACGGCTACGCTTGCATCAACATGGGTTTTTCAACCAGACCCAAGTCGCAGCGGATCACAACAAACCGCACCATGATCAAGCGCACATTTCAGGAGCGCGGCATTTCATATGCGTCACAACTTGCGTTGCAGAATGTGCGTGATTTGTACAAGATTCTAGAGTGGAATCTTGCCAATGACATTTATTTCTATCGCTTGTCGTCAGACATTATCCCGTGGGCGAGCGAGTATGATATGCAAGACTTGCCAGATTACGATTTGATTCTTGCAGCGTGTAAGAAGGCAGGCAACTTTGCCCGCGAACACAATATGCGCCTAACATCCCATCCGGGTCCATTCAACAAACTTGCATCTCCCAAAGAGCGCGTCTTTCAACTCACGCTATCAGATCTCAAGGTCCATGCTGACTTGTTCGACATGATCGGATTGCCACGCACACCATACGCAAAACTAAATATTCATGTCGGCGCAGCCTACGGTGACAAGCCGTTTGCGCTTGACAACTTCTGTCGCAACTTTGAGCGCCTACCAGAGTCCGTTCGCTCTCGTCTAACTGTCGAGAACGACGACAAGGAATCACTGTATTCAACCCTAGAGTTGTATGAGGGCGTATACAAGCGCATTGGTATTCCTATCGTATTTGACTACCACCACCACATGCTCCACCCCGGTGGTCAAACAGAGCAAGAGGCACTTGAACTCGCCCTATCGACGTGGGGTAATATCAAGCCAGTCGTACACTATGCAGAGTCACGGTCAGTGGAGCACAACAACCCTAAGATCAAGCCGCAAGCACACTCTGACCGTATTATTCATCCGTTCGATGACTACGGTCACGATCTTGACGTTATGATCGAAGCCAAACACAAAGAAATTGCACTGCTGGAGTACCGCAAGAGGATGGCAGCATGAAACGATTGTTAGTTATTGATGCGCTGAACATGTATTTCCGCGCCTATATCGTAGACCCCAGCCTTTCAACAAACGGTCAGCCAATCGGCGGGGTCAAGGGCTTCTTAAAGATCCTTCAGAAGTTGGTGCGTGAAACAAAGCCCGATCAGATTGTTATTTGCTGGGATGGAGCCGGAGGTTCACAAAAGCGAAAGACTCTTGCAAAGGGCTATAAAGAAGGTCGCAAGCCGATTCGCCTGAATCGTGAAATCCGCAACATGACGGAAAATGAAGAGGTCGAAAATAAAATCTGGCAACAGACAAGGCTCGTTGAGTTGCTGAACGAAATGCCGATTATGCAACTGATGCTGGAGAGCGTCGAGGCAGATGATATAATTTCCTATGTCGTCGGCTCTGAGAAATACTCTGGCTGGCAAAAAGTAATTGTATCCAGTGATAAAGATTTTTTCCAGTTGTGTGACGATGAGACTGTGGTGTTTCGACCTATTCAGAAAGAGGTCTTGAACAAGAACTCTATTATTGAAAAGTTCAATATCCATCCCGGCAACTTTGCATTAGCACGCGCCGTGGCTGGTGATAAGTCTGACAACCTGCCGGGTGTGCCCGGTGTAGGCTTGGCGACAGTGGCTAAAAGGTTTCCGTTTATGAAGACCGAAGAGGTTTGCACAATTGACGCTCTGATGGATCATTGCCACTCAGAGATCCTTGCAGAGTCTAAATTAAAAGTATTTACAAATATCATTGAAAGTCGAGACACAATTGAGTTAAACTACAAGATGATGCAGTTGTATTCTCCAAGCATTTCTGTGCAGGGTCGTCGCAAACTTCAATTTGCGCTGGACAACATCGAGTGGTCTTTCAATAAGACCGGCGTCCGTGCCATGATGATCGAAGACGGCTTCGGAGAGTGGAACTGGAGTGATCTCTTTCAGCATTTAAATAAAATCGCATTTGACAATTAGGGGCAACATGACAACACCAGAAGAGAGTATTTCTTTTTCCAAGTATGGGACAAGATTTCAAGAAAATCTTTGTCAAGTGATCCTTGATGACCGGGCTTTTACTGATCAGATTTCTGAGGTTTTGGATATAGAGTTTTTGGAGTTGAAGTATCTCCGAATCTTCGTAACTAAACTTTTAGATTATCGTGAGAAGTATGGCTCACACCCATCAAGAGACACGCTGACAACTATACTGCGAACCGACTTGGATGACGAGTCGCCAATGAGCAGGAAGCAAGTCCGAGAATACTTTGCTCGCATCTTGTCCACCACAGATGGAGTTGGCGACTCTGATTATATTAAATCAACAGCATTGGATTTTTGTAAGAAGCAGAAGTTGAAGGAGGCTATGCTCAAGACTGTGCCGCTGATCCAGAAATCTTCTTATGAAGAAATTTCCACAATTATCAATGATGCCCTCAAGTTGGGGCAAAATAATAATTTTGGCTATGATTACTTGAAAGATTTTGAGCGCCGATTCGAAATCAAGGCAAGAAATCCGATTAGCACAGGCTGGGCTGAGTTTGATAAACTTTCCGGCGGCGGGCTCGGCAGTGGCGAACTGGGTTGTGTTATTGCCCCCACGGGAGCCGGCAAATCAATGGTTCTTGTTCATCTTGGAGCGGAGGCAGTTGCTCGCGGCAAGACAGTTGTTCACTATACACTGGAGTTGGCAGATACTGTTGTTGCAACTCGCTATGATAGCCGGCTTACCAGCATTCCTCTTGGACAAGTACTGACTCGCAAAGATGATGTATATGAGATGGTCAAGAAGATTCCCGGTCGGCTGATCGTTAAAGAGTACCCAACGAAAACAGCCTCCACTCAGACCATCAAGGTGCATCTCGACAAACTGAAGGCGCAAGATATTAAGGTCGATATGGTCATTGTTGATTATGGTGATCTATTGCGACCTATTAAGGCAAGAAAAGAGAAAAGAACCGAACTGGAATCTATTTACGAAGAGTTAAGGGGGTTGGCACAAATCCATGAATGTCCGGTCTGGACTGCTAGCCAAACGAATCGCTCTGGGCTGAACGCAGAAGTGATTACGATGGAAGCAATCTCGGAAGCATTTAATAAGTGCTTTGTTTCTGATTTTATTTTTACTGTTTCACGAACAGTGATTGATAAGAACAACAACACTGGACGTGCCTTCATCGCGAAAAACAGAAATGGACCGGACGGCTTGATCTTCCCAATTGAAATGGACACAAGCATTGTTAAAATCAATGTTCTTCCACAAAACACTACAGATATAACTTCTGTCTTTGCGACAACTGCGAAAGATCAAGCCGAGACATTAAAAGAGAAATATAAGAAATTTAGAAAAAGCCGAGGGGAAAATGTATAATAATGATGAGGTCAAGAAAGCCACTCTAGAATATTTTGGTGGCGATGAGTTAGCAGCAAATGTCTTCATGACAAAGTATGCTCTCAAGGATAAGTTGGGTAATTTTGTTGAACAAACGCCCGATGATATGCACCGCCGCATGGCGAGTGAGTTCGCTCGCATGGAGGAGAAATTTGGAGGGTCGCGTGCTCTTACTGAAGAGCAGATCTACGAGCATCTAAAGGGTTTTAATAAAATTGTACCCCAAGGCTCGCCCATGATGGGTATTGGGAATGATTACGTCAATGTATCGCTATCAAACTGCGTGGTGGTTGAATCACCTTCCGACAACATCTCTTCCATCGTTAACACCGGAAGAGATCTTGCAAATTTATTTAAGCGCCGCTGCGGTGTTGGTCTTGACATATCTGGGCTTCGACCAGACGGGACACCAGTAAACAACTCCGCTGGAACTACAACGGGCGCTTGGTCGTTTGCAGATTTATATTCTTATATTTGCCGGATGATTGGTCAGAACGGACGGCGTGGTGCTCTTATGATCACTATGGACATTAAGCATCCTGACATTGAAAAGTTTGTTACGATGAAGCACGACTTGACTAAGGTCACGGGCGCTAACGTATCAATCAAGATAAGCGACGAGTTTATGCTTGCTGTGGAGAACAATGAATCGTTTACACTGCAATACCCGGTTAATTCTGACACCCCAACAGTGACAAGGGAGATCGAGGCATCCTCTTTGTGGCAAACAATTGTAGAGTCTGCGACAACGACAGCGGAGCCGGGACTTCTTATGTGGGGGAACGTGGAAAGGTTCCTGCCCGCAGATGCATATGCCAGTGACGGGTTTAAGACAATCTCTACCAATCCGTGTGGAGAGATCCCTCTTTCTGCATATGATAGTTGTCGGCTTATTTCCATTAATTTGAAAAACTTTGTGAACAATAGATTCACTCCAGATGCAGAGTTCGATTATGAAGGCTTCGCCAGCACAGTGTCGATTGCGATGCGACTGTCCGATGATTTGGTCGAACTAGAGACAGAGAAGTTGACGACCATCATCGAGAGCGCGGACACCGACGACGAAAAGGTCATGTGGAACAAACTTTTGAATGCCTGCCATCAGGGACGAAGGACCGGACTGGGCACGCATGGGTTGGCTGATGCTCTTGCTTGCATGAACTTATCATACGATTCAGACGATGCGCTAAAGGTTGTTGGGACCATTTACGAGACGCTTCGTAATGAAGCGTATAGGGAGAGTGTTATCCTCGCTCGGGAGCGCGGAGCGTTTCCAATTTTTGATTGGAACAAGGACCAGAACAGTGAGTTTATTAAAAACCTCCCTACCGATATTACTCAGTTGATTGCAGAGTACGGAAGAAGGAACATTTCTATTCTTACGAACGCTCCTACTGGGTCGGTATCAATCATGTCGCAGACTAGTTCTGGCATTGAGCCTGTTTTCCGAAACAAGTACATTCGCCGTCGCAAGTTGGACACTACAGAGGGGGAGGCTGATTTTGTAGATGCCCTCGGTGACCGCTGGAAAGAGTTTACGGTATTTCACCACAATGCACAAGAGTGGCGAGAGATGTTTGGAGAAGACACAGAACTTCCTGACTTTTTTGTTGAGAGCGATAGCATTGATTGGATCAAGCGCGTAGAGGTCCAGTCGATGATTCAGCGTTCTATTGATCATGCGATTAGTTCAACAATCAACTTGCCAGCCGGCACTGATCCAGAGGTCGTTGCACAGATTTATCGCCAAGGGTGGAAACGCGGGCTTAAGGGTGTGACCGTCTATGTGGACGGCAGTCGTACAGGGGTTTTGGTTACCAACACTGAGCAATCTGAAGAAGTGTTCCCACAGCGAGCAGCGCCTTCTCGACCAGAAGTTTTGGATTGTGACATTCACCACACAACTATAAAAGGCGAAAAGTGGGTTGTACTTATTGGGCTTCTCGATGGCAGACCATACGAGGTTCTTGGCGGCGAGGCTAGTTTGATTGAGATTCCGAAAAAATATGATACAGGTCGCCTGACGAAGCGAAACTTCAAGACAAAGAACAATCGTTACGACTTGTCGTTTGGGTATAATGGCGACACCATTACAATTAATGATGTTGTAAAGGTGTTTGACAATCCGAACAATGCAGGGTTTACTCGCATGATTTCTTTGGGGCTTCGCCACGGCGCGAAACCACGGTTTATGGTGGAGCAACTGCAAAAGGATAAGGATAGTGATATGTTTAGTTTTGCAAGATGCATCGCGAGGATCCTCAAGAACTACATTGGCGATGGCGAGATTCCCAGTGATAAAATGTGCTCAAGTTGTGGTGCAGAAACCTTGGTTTACCGCGAGGGTTGCAAGACATGCACCACATGCGGATATGCAGCCTGCGGATAAATAAAATAAAAACTTGCCAACTGGTTCTATTTATGTTATATTGAGGCAACAATGAACATTAAACTCAACCACTTGCTCCCCAAGCCGCTACAAAGTCAGTTGTGTCGCGGCACAAATAAGCAGCACTATTGGGTGCCGGCGATGGAGCCCGAAGCAAAATTGGGCGGCAACTTTGGAGTGCAAATGCGCTGCGAACGGTGCGGCGAGTCCCATTATATTTTTTTGTCAAAGTCTGAACATGAGACACAAAAGTCATTGATTGAAAAATCTTTAAATATTTCTAGAAATCGCTTGACAACAAGATAAAAATAGTCTATAGTATAGACACTCAACCAAAGGAGAGAAAATGCGAGTACGCAACAACACAGACACTATTGATACAGACGAAGAAACCATCCAGAAGGAAGGTTATATTGAAAACTATATTAAGTCGCTTGCAGCGATTGAAGAAAGCATGGAGCCGTTCAAGGAGCAGAAGCGTGCTCTTCGTGAAAACTATGCGACTAACGGATGGCTTACAAAGGAAGATCAGCGAGTAGCAGTACGCGCCTATCGTCTTCTTCGTGGTGACGTAGACATTGACCAACTTCTTGACTTTTATGAGAAGGTTCAAGATACATTCAAGCGTTGATACGCGAAGGAGAGTGTAAAATGAAGAAGACACTGTTTGCCTTGCTAATTGGAGCAGGGCTTGTCGCCTCCGGTCCTGCCGAGGCTCACCGTTCCCATAAGCACCATCACCATCGGAAGCCTGTTCCGGCTGTAGCCGTGGGTTGGGTTTGGGTGCCCGGTGTTTGGGTTGGAGTTCGATACCAACCCGGCTACTGGTCACACCCGCAGTACGGATATGTGCGTCAGCACGCCCGCCCGTATCGTCAGCCTGTTCGGGTTTGGGTGCCGGGACGCTATGTGGGCTACGGTCCTCATCGCCGTTGGGTGCCGGGGCATTATCGCTACACGGGTCGGAGGTAAAATTGTTGATTCCATACAATCGCCACCTACTCGTTCAGCCGGTGGCAAGTGAAAATAATGAATCGGGTGGAGTGATTCTGCCCGACGGTTACAAGAGTTCATCGCGTGATGAGTTTGAGTTGGTTACGCTTTTGGCAGTAGCACCCGATTCAGAAAAATTTAATGGCGAAGTGGGTCATACGCTGGTGGTTGCATCGCATATGATTCATGAGGTGCCGGTTGGCGACACGAAGTACTTTCTCGTCCCTGAGAATGTTGTTATGGGCGTCGTTGCACCGGGGGCTTAGTGCGCCACCAAGAGGTGGTCATAGGTGGTTCGCTTGCGGCTCTTCAGTATGCATGGGACAATGAAATACCAGCAGTATACTGTGAGCCCAAGCGCCCCATCGGCTATGGTGGTAGCACAGAACAGGAAATAAAAAGATGGGAATGGCTCTGCTTTAATCTAAGTTTGGCAGGGCTGTTGCCGTTTGCTGACAAGGTTTCATCCATCCGACTTACGGAAGAGGGAGCAGCGGTCATCGCTGGCATGAAAGCATATGATGTTTCTTGTCAGGTGCTTTATGTGTTCGATGACAAAAATATTGTCGGCTTGCCGGAACCCATTGGTAAGACTTCAGATTTATACGAAGTGTTTGACTGGATGAATGTTCGTAGCGGGACAACGCATGAGCATGACAGGTTGGAGTCAACATCAGACTTTGTTAAGTGGATTGACTTTTACCCATCAGAACGGATTGATGGCAATCACAATAAAAAGGATTTGGTGGCGGTTTCTTATATGCCTGAAGCGCAACTTGCAGATCCAAAGTACTCAGAAGTTTACGCGAAGTTTAAAGTTTTATACATGATGAGAGAGGCGGGTATCAAAGGACAGTCAGCGGGAAAGGGCAAACACTACTCTATTAAAATCGAACCCACAGGTCGAGAGACACGATGGCTGGGTAAGAACTTATACGAAGACACAGAGCGAATTAAATTCTTATGATTGAAACTGGCGCACAAAACACTAACGCATTTCATTTGGCTGGCATTGTTCCTGTTGCCGGTCAGGAGTTGGAGTTCAAGTTTCCGTGGCATGATTCGCTGATGCCTTTGTCAGTTGATTACTTGGCTGTCGAGCGAGCCGTTTGTGAGTGCGCTGCCGCAGGATGCGAGACAATATGGATTGTCTGCCACAAGGATATGCAACCGCTGATTCGTCACCGGCTTGGAGAGTGGGTGTACGATCCCGCTTCATTGGGACAGGGACCATACCCGGCTGAACGAAAGCGCCGAGTCCCTATTTTTTATGTTCCCATACATCCTAAAGATCGATACAAGCGAGATTGCTTGGGCTGGAGCGTGTTGTATGGCGCACTGTCGGCATATCACATTAGTCGAAAGATGAGCAAGTGGGTTATTCCCGACAAGTATTATACGGCGTTTCCCTATGGAGTGTACCCGATAGAGTCGGTGCGAGAGCATCGCACAAAAATTTCTAGTAAAGAAAAATTTTACTTGACACACGCCGGTGAGTCGGTTAAGTTAGGTAAGTATTTGGGATTCACGTTTGATGGAGAGGATTTTAAGCGATGCCGTCAGATCGTAAGGGAGAAAGGAAGTGTGCTCCTTGGCGACGACGGCAAGAGGCTTCCACTGCATGAACGCTACTCAGCCCGTTTCTTCCCGCTTGACGTGGTGTTTGAGGGGCTTGATCTCACTACTGCAAATTCTGCCCAAGTCGATTGGTATCACCAAATTGATGACTGGCAAGGATATAAAACATATATAGGCTCCAACGATGTGAACGAAATGACTCGTCCAGATTGGTTGGAGTATCACGAATGGAACCCAATAGGGCAGGATGATGAAGACGATTGATTATTATGAAAAACTACCTTTGCACATTAAAGATTTCGCCGGCTTTCCCCTGCACTATTATCAATTAACAGTTGATCAGAAGATTTTTGTTGACGCGCTGCTTGAAATACGCTATGATGAGAGTGTTGAAGAAGTTGCGAGGTTGACGGAAGAAATGTCAGACCTTGTATCCGAAATGAAAGAGACGGTAAAGGAAGTGACGAATGCAAAACTCTGATCAACTGCTATCAAAGGCGTTTGAGTGCTTGCGGCAATATCATGAACAGACTGGCGAGAACCCTATAGATAATTATTCTTTTCGTGAGATTGGTGCAATTGCACAAGTAAAAAAGAATTTTAATCCCTCGATTGAGCGCCTCACTGGTCGTCACGGTGCCGATGCCACATCCAAACAGTTTCAGCAGATTGAGTTTAAGTCTTGCAAGGTGACTCCCAAGAAGACTATCCACCACCTGCGCCTTAAGGATTGCGTGAACTTTCAGTTTGACAAGCAGAATGATCCAGTTCGACGCGAGGCTGTGATGAAATATGATGCTTTTGGATTTCACATTCATCGGTATTTGGATCCAGAACCAGTACTGCTTGTGTATGTGGATGCTCCGAGGTCGGTCGAAAGTATTAAGAAAAACCTGATTGCTAAAAAGCAGGAAGAGGCTATGGTAGTCTTTGAAATGTATGAGACTATCGGTCGTCGTATTCCACGCGATTCGATTTCCATCTCTCTTAAAGAAATTTTTGAAGTTTCTCACGATTTGGACTTGCATATTTTGGTAAAAGGTGTTAAATTAACATTATCAGAACTCATGGACATGTTTGAGAAGGGAGAGATTGCACTATGAAGATTCCTTTTGTTGGGCTCCACGCCCATAGCGTTGCGGGCTCTCCGTTCGATGGTCTTGGCTATCCCGGCGAGCATATGGACTTTGCATATGAAAACGGTATGGATGCGCTGGCGCTGACTGATCACGGCAACTGTAACGGCTTGGCTTATCAGGTCTTGCACGCAAAGAAGATGAAAGCGGAAGGCAAAGACTTCAAACCTATCTTCGGCGTCGAGGCGTATTTTCATCCAAACCTTGAGCAGTGGTCACGGGACTACGAAGAGGCACAAGAGAACAAGAAGCAAGCGCAAAAAATTAAAAAGCAAGGCTCTGCTGGTACGGTGGTCGAAGACGAAGATCGCTCTGCCAAGGATAAGATTAAGAAGCGTAGCCACCTTATTCTTTTGGCGCAGAACCAGACTGGGCTTGAGAACATTTTTAAATTGATTTCCGAGTCCTATGAGGGCGATAACTTCTATCGGTTCCCACGCATGGACTATGCGATGCTGAAGGAGCACAGCGAGGGCATCATTGCCATGTCAGCCTGCCTCGGCGGTGTTTATGCTGGTAACATGTGGGACAACCGCGAGGACGGCTCAGAAGCGATTCTAGAGGCGATGCGCGAAACCACCCGGCAGATGATTGAAGTGTTTGGTGACCGCTGGTATGGGGAACTCCAGTGGAACGCAGTGCCGGAGCAGCATGAATTAAATAAATATGTGATCCAGATGCACCAAGAGTTTGGCATCCCGCTTGTTTCTACTGCCGACAGTCATTATCCGAGCCAGACCGCTTGGAAGGATAGGTTGCTGTACAAGAAGTTGGGTTGGCTTGGCAAAAACCTTGAAATGGCAACAGACTTGCCCGTTGATGTGGATGAGGTTGGTTATGAGTTGTACCCGAAGAATGGTGAAGAAATGTGGAAAGCATATAAGCACTATTCGGAAGGAGCGGGCGTTGAATATGACGATGATCTGATTCGTCAGTCATTGGTTGAAACTCACACGATTGCTCATGAGCGTATCGATTCGTTCCTTCCTGACAATGAAGTTCGCCTTCCTGATTTTGTTGTGCCACCGGGCAAGACCGCGACACAGGCACTGACAGCGATGTGTCTGGATGGCATGCGTGAAAAACTCCCGACAAAGA
>CEOA01022238.1_pt1 | contig 12760 bp, 2 predicted proteins | sample 530251 | NCBI WGS metagenome assembly CEOA01 (sample SAMEA2619838, study PRJEB7988) | marine metagenome | biome: marine biome (ENVO:00000447); feature: surface water layer (ENVO:00002042); material: "saline water (ENVO:00002010), including plankton (ENVO:xxxxxxxx)" | depth 5 m
GCCGCAGAAAAAAGCATGTATCAAACCATTTCAGAAGAAATGGTTAATATGTTTGCTACAATTATTGACTTTAATAATCTAGTTGGTGAACCAGTTAACAGATATCGTCATGATTACAAGGATCTAACAAAACTTAGACAATTATTCTTTGAGAAAATTGACGAGGTTGATGACTTAGACAAGTATGTTGACTTTTATAAATGGATTGATTACTCGATTACTTCCATCCTCAAACAGATAATGCCAGCTTCGGCAAATATGTCTGAGAATTTGAGAACGATGGTCGAGAGCCACATTCTTGAGAGGAATAAGTATAGGAACAAATTCCCCATTCTTGATAAGAAGGGTTCTCTTAATGAGCTTCAAGGTATTCCAGGCGGCGATCACGGAAACAGAAGGCACCGCAAAAACCCACCGCCTACCCTGAAAATCCCTTCGAGGGCTAATATTGCCGGCGCACGTCGGAGAGTGTATGGTCAAACTAATGAATTATCAGTTCGAGGGTATCAAGCCCCAGAGGGAAGATTGTCTCCCGCTACACAAACAAGAAATTCTTATTGGTGGCGATATCGCTGCGAAAGGACTCATCCATTAATAACTTCAGGTGACGCCAGCGTTGATAGGGAGAGAGATAAGATTCTTTCGGCTTCGTCTCCGGAGAAGAATTCTTTTGCTCGACGGGGTTCTAGCTATGTTCCTAGTTTTGAGGCTGTTGAACCGATTCACGGAGGAGTTAATTTTAGAAAAGGTAAGAAGCTGAGATATGCCCATATTGCAACTCATGAGTTTGGGCCTAGAACTGTTTTCAGAGTCGGACCTTTTGATCTGTCAGTTTCGAATAATTTTGTTCTTTTCAGAAAAGTTGATGTTGAAGGGTTTCTTGATTCTGTTGATGATGTTGAGATATTCCCCGAGGAGTTGGTTAAGAAGAAGTGGAAATTTTCTGCTTACAATAATTCTGAAGTTAAGATGGCCAACTCCTATGATTACAACATCCTTAAGGGAGATTTGGTTGTTCCATTCAACTTGTATAAGCATCATACAGTGTTAACCGGTGGATATCACGGTGACATTAACAGTAATTTCAAGGAAGGGGTGGATTTTACCAACCTTCATGTCGATACATACGGTCCAGATAATGAAACTCCGATGCAAGGGCCGTTTACTGAGAAATATGTTGGAGGTATGCAACATCGACATGTCGACATCAATCGTCATGACGAAAACAAGGGCACACCCTCTAATTTAGATCAGGCAGAGACTCGTCCAGAATCTTGGTTCCTTTTGATGGGTTCTCTTGCAAGTGGAGAAGAAGCTGTTGGTATTGTTGGTCCAACATATTCGACAACAGACGAATACGATCATGAGCAACCTAGGGCTAGATTTTATAGAGATCTTGTAGCGAAAAGGCCGGTTAACATCAGAAATATTCGAACAACTGGTTCTACGTTGGGTAACTACTCAAGTAGTATCGAATATTTGAACACTACCGGTAGAACAGAAAATAATGCATACTTTAAAGAAAATGAGGGAGTAAGTCTTCCTACTAGATATGCTGTTAAGTTGCCTGCAACAACCAATCCTCACAGCTTGTTGGGTATTGGTGGCTCTGCAGAGGGCAATCACTTCGGCCCTGCGCCCTCTAGTTTGACTAGTTTATCAAATAGGTTTGCGTCTGATACTCAATTCTCTCTTCCTCGCCGTGATTTGACCGGGTCAGATTCGGTCATAGTTAGTCGTTTTTCCGCCCCTGGTGGTCCCGAGGTTAATTCGCGAGGTTATTTAGATATCATAGCAGAGGAATACTCGCCATACAATGCGTTGCCTTTCAGGAATCTTTCGGTTCGTGGCAGCAGCAGTGGGGAACCTGGCACGATACGCTCTGCTGTGATGTCAGGATCGGGTAGACATGGGTTAAGAACATTATTGACGAGACACCAGGGTCAGTTTGGAATTGATAGTGAATTTGGTAGTATAAAATCCTCTAGCTATAGCACTGTTGCTTCTTACCATAAAATTCATAGAAACACTCTTAAGAGAATAGAGTATTCCGGAGACAGCTATACTGGTGCGGTGGTAACCGGCACTGTGCATAATAATGGTTGGTTCTCATCTCCAATACCTCAGAGTGATTTACAGTATACTTGGTTGACTGCTTCTTTTGAATCTTATCCAACAAAGGCAGAAACATATGGATATGCCCCAGTCGATGGTTTGGTATCTTCATCGGTTCTTGGTGTGGTGCCGGCTTATAATTTTGTAAGCGCAAGTCACGTGACAAACTCCAATGGGCTTGTTACTTCATTTGCAGCACACAATACGATTGTCATTGACGCAGTCAATCCAAGCTTAAATTCACTAAGTGCTTCCACGTGGCCAGACGACCACGTTAGTGATTTAGGTAATATGGACGTTGCTGCAGAAACTTTTAATGCTATGATGCTTCTTCGTAATGGTCCCTATCAGCACCCCTCTTGGAAGCAAATTAGGGCCGGCGATAACCCAGTTACAAGATATCACAGGAAAAACAACATTATTACCGTGTTGAAGCCTCCTAAGCAACTTCTTTCTAAAAAAGAAGCAGAAATTCTTGTTCCTGCAAAAAATGCTGGAAAGCTGAAGCAATTTAGGTCTTCTCCGGTTACATCAAAATATAAGCCAATCGTTCATGTTTTGAGAGCTAAAAACTATAAAAAAGCTTTTGACATTTCTTCTGTAGATGAGTCATCACCTATTAAAGATTCTGGTTTCAAATACACACACGGAAACAGAAAAGAAATGTTTTCTAACGCCGAACTAAATTATACTCTTAATTTGAAGAATACTTCCAGAGGCATGTATGATAAGCTGACAGATCTCTATATCAATCCAGTTAGAGATCCGGCCACGTCTGTTGTTAAGGGGTTTAATTTCCTTTCTTATAAAGAGACAGTTTATCCTCGTTCGGAAAATATGTTCTTGTCAGGCACTCGAAGTCGTTTAACTTTCGATAACCCTCCAATAGGCGATGACGATGTTATAGGTGCGGCAATACTTGAAGAGCTTGCCGGTCGCATATGGAGATCCGATAGAGATAATAGAAAAGAACAAGAGGAGGCAAACTCTTTTGATTACGAAGTGACAGAGCTATCATCTTGGGTTTTGGATGCCAGATCTGATTTCTTAACCGCCGAGGTTACTGCCCCAAGTGTTAATATCTATCAAGGATTAACCACAAATAATGGTGCCGGCGAGCTTCAAAATTTATATACTATATTCCATAGTGGAGAAAACCTGGGAAGAGCAGGTATCTCCACCAAGAGTGTTAAGTTCGGTAGTAGAGCGTTCCTTACAGCCTCTGCAGAACATTCGACTAGTTCCTTGGGATTTACTTATCTGTCATCATCAGTAATTTCATTCTGGTTCAAGGCTACAGATCCGAATCACAATTTGTCTTCTAGTTTGATATCTAGAGGTAGAGATAGCACCGATGGTACAGCCGAGCCAATGACTTTTGACATAAGACTGGAAGGTCATGATTTGTTTGTTAACATCGGCCGACCACGGGGTGAAAAATTTACCGGGTCTTCTGGTCACGGTCCTTCGCTAGGTGAAGGCCGGGCCCAAACCGGATCAGCAGGTCATGCAAACTTAAGCAACAACGAGTGGCACCACGTGTGTTTAGGATGGTATTATAGAAGTGCGACAGATCACAGATATACTTTGTGGGTAGATGGCGTTGCCTCAAGTGCAACCGCCCAGGGTACCACCGCTACCGGCGCTGGTCCCAGTTCAGGCCCGGGTTCTTTTATTGTTATTGGTGGCAATCCCCCACCCAATTCGGGTGCCGACGCAACCAAGGCGGCTGTCAGAGGGTATAGGGGCTTTATCGATGAGGTTACTTTCTTTTCTTCATCAATAGGTTACCTTTCACAATCTGGCCCAGTTACTAGTATGAATGATAATATAGCCACAACTCTTTATAATGGTGGAGTCCCGATGGATATTATTGCAAATACTCCCACTGTATTTACCGGTAATCTCGCAATTATGTCGCACTACACTATGGGAGATCATGCAAATGATGGTCCGCTTACCAAGGTGGGCGGTTTCATTCAGGATATTAGTGCTGCTGGGTTAGTTACTCCAATTACCGGTAACTTGTCGGCATCTATATCTTCCTACGCAGCTGCCCACGACGGGTTTGATTCTCCTGGTCAAGGCATTGTGTCAGATGCACCATTTAGTTTTGAATCCAACGGTAACGCAAATATATTCGGTTCTTTGTATTCTAGACCAGTTCCTGAGAGAGATTCAGTTAAGGGAAGAGATTTAGGATATTTTGCCGGCGATACATTATGGGAGGCAGCTGCTCAGTCTGGTAAAGAACCAGCTTATGATAGTTATGATGATTATAGAGAGAACATTAGAGCAATTACCAAGGATTACAGCATTGTTCCTGAATTTAGAATCAGCAATCATATAAATTATTACTTGACTGCTAAGAAAGGTAACTTTCTTTCTAAAAACGATTACTTCCTACAGATAGATGGAGCATCACAGAACTTAACTTCAAGTAAAGATGACGGCTTTTATAAAACTTACACAAATACTGATTTCTTAAAACATTTCAGTGTTATTAGGAAAGATCACGCTAAGGCCACTAAGGCTGGGGAAACATATAAACCTTCAGGTATTGCTCTTAAGTGCAATGCTGTGCTGAAGCTCCTGCCTTATGATGGGTTTTATCCTGCCCAAAGATGTTGGCAAATGGGGACACTCCTATCAAGTTCCTATGCAAATGAACTTAATTTCAAAGGTGGAGCGACATCAGCAAATGCAGCTGCTTTTGGCAACCAGGTAACTTTTAAAACCTTCTTGTCTCCTTTCATGGCCCCAGGCTTGTTGTTTAATTCAATTAAGTCCGGCCTCGCGGTTGATCATCCGATTATGACTTCTTCATTTTCAATTGGCCAGGCTGATTTTGATGTTGATAATGATTGGTCTGGTAGTTTTAGAATAAGTTCTTCTTTTGGATTTAGAATGCCTTTTGAAGCTTTGGTTGAGCCCCAAAATTTCCTAGCCGGTAACACTATTGTTGATTATGAAGTTCATCCGTCCGCTTCTGTTAATTCGACAGCTTCGTGGGATGGTTCCGGCACGCCAAACTTCTCTCTTGCGATGAATAATTTCTTGGCTGAAACCCCGCGATTCTTTTTGAAAAATGAGGGAGTTACTAGTATTATTTCTGCCAAGGATGATAATAAAAAATATTTCAAAGCAGAATTTGGAAAAGAGTATCGTATGAGGATTGTTTTGAGAAACGGAAAGGTTTCTAGAAGAAGGCAATTAGAATCAAACGCCCCCAGAGATAATTCTAAAGGCCAAGATATAACCTTGACTGGTTCTTTCTTTACTCAGCCACAAATAACAATGTATTCTAGACGATCAGCTTTTGGACCCCCTGTTCATGCAGAAAACATTAGATTTAACGAGAGTTATGAGCCTTTTACGCCTCCATATATGGACGGGTATGCTGATGTTGAAATGAGATTTACACCAAATGAAACTAAGTTTTATAGCATAGACGAGATTGTTAGCCAAGTTTCTTCAAGTTTTTATAGAGTTGGTGAACAGTATTTCAGTAGTGGTGGAACTCCGTTACCCACTAGTTTCGCTGCTAAAAATCAAATGCAAGTGTCTGCTTCTTTAAATATGTTAGAGATTGCGAGAACCAAGAAGACAACTTATGATCCGATTACTGGTGAGGCTGTTACAGTCGAGGAAGATGCAGCTGCTCCAAGTGTTGCCATTATTCAACCCAAATGGGAGTGTCCTATTTTAGATTTTGAAAACGTTTCAGCTACATTACCAACATTTGGTTCTAGTTCTATCTCTAGGGGAATGTGGCATCAATATGGTGTTGAGCCATCTTCACAAAAGGGTGTCTTTTTAGAAATTCAAGATTTGACTGATGAAGAAAAAGACAATCCCGCCATTACTGGCTCTTTGGCTGATTTGATGGGATTTCCTAAAACAACAACTAAATTGGGCCAGGCTTTGGAGGAAAAGATTATCCGAGAAGCAGTTGTTGCTGTACCCTTTACAGAAAAAAGAGGTGTCAAACAATTCTTCACTATGTCTAGGCAAAAAATTGATGATGCCCACAAGGCTCTAAAATTAGGTAAAACAGAGGAAGGCACAGCAGGAAAATCAATAGTATCCATGGTAGATTCAATGAGTCGCTATGTATTTCCTCCCAAGCTTGATTTCTTGACAAATGAAACTGTCAAACCAATGGCAATGTATATTTTTGAATTCGAGCATAAATTAAGCAAGAAGGATTTAACAGATATATGGCAAAACCTTTCTCCTGAAATTGGCAGGACATTTCAGGCTAGGTCCGTGGTTGTTAGCCATAAACTATTAGAAAAAGAATTGTTAGGAGACAAGTTCTCAGATGATTTGAGGTGGATGGTTTTTAAAGTTAAACAAAAAGCAGAAACCAATTACTTCAAGATGTTGTCTGAATCTGCACAGGAAGAGGGTTTTAAATTTGATGTAATCAGAAACAAAGGAGTTATTAAGGACGCTAGTCAATTCGCTTACTCTTACAATTGGCCCTATGATTTCTTCTCGTTGGTAGAAATGATAAAAATGGATGCAGAAGTCGTTATCAAAAATAAAAAAGATGAAGAATAGTGTTGTTTTCTAATTACTTAAGGGACAAGTATGGCCTTTTTTGATCAAAAAGAAGAAGTATTGGAGATTGAATTAACTCCATATGGTAGGTATCTTTTATCTTTAGGGGAGATGCGACCAGCATTCTATGCTTTCTTTGATGATGACATAATTTATGATGCAGAATGCATGGGGTATGCAGAGGATCAAAATGAGACAGAACAAAGAATAAAAGAAACTCCACGCACACGCTGTCAGTCAGTTTTTAGAGATATTGAAGATGATGCTAAAGCTTACCACACAACGGAGCGTGCAAACGAAGGTCAAAAAAAGGCACTACAAAATTATTTTGAAAGAGAGTATGCTTTAACCTCTGAGCTTGGAATAGCAGATTATTACAGTAACAATGCGCCTTCATGGGATGTTGATCTACTGAAAGGCAACATCAAAAATTCTACTTTGAATTATACAGGATCTGGTCCTCGATATCGCATTCCTCAGATAAATTTAAGCGCTTCATCATATGATCGAATTGTTGGTAGCTTAAGTCCTACTCTGGGCCCAGAAGTTCCTTTTGATGAGGATTTGAGGACGGTGATAGAATTTGAAACAGACTTTGTTGAAATAAGGCAAGATTTTATTTTGTTAGAAATTAATGAAAACAATACAGTTTTTCAAAAAGAAAATTTTGAGATTGAGCTTTTTGAGGTTCGAGATCAGAAAGAAGGAGAGTCTCGCACAAGTGACTTGTTGGTGCCACTAAAATTTACGGGTCCAAATAAAGATCGTACAGAATATGTAAATTATTATTTTAATTTAGAATTAGACATGGAGATAGAAGAAGAAATGCTCTGCAAATATAAGGGGGTCGATTCCACAAAGGGGCTATTTATACAGCGCTCGTTAGAATGTACGCCCGATGTACCCAGTGTGTCGACTGATCAATATTCAACACGTGTTACTGATGTCGGGGAGGTTTGTGATTAATGGTTCTTAACTATACCCCACCTGTAAAATCAAACCCTGGTGTTCTGTCAAAAACAACTGATCCAATACATTTGGCTTTTCCATTAGAGAATAGAGAAGATACAGCTGTTAGTGGTGGGAGTTTGCCTAGTATTTACATACAAAATATTGCACTAGATGTTAACAAGGTCACTTTAAATCTTTTATTCAAGAAGGTTGCAGCATCCCAACAAGAGGCTATAAATTCGTTAAAATCCTCTCTTCAAGGCGTAGATATTAAAGCTATCTTAAGTTATGGAGAAAAACTTTCAAACAACATAACAAACAAGAAAATAAGCTTATCTGTTGATTTTGACAAAAGAGACAACGCCTCTCAGGAATTCTACCCTGGAGAAAAAATAATTTCTTCTGATTTCTCATCACAGCGCCTCAACAAGATTACAGACTTTGATGGTGCAGTTCATTATGAGGTACCTTTTTCGATAGTTTTTACAGATCAGAAGTTACTTAAGAAAGGTAGCCCTAAGCATTTGACTGTTACGGTTTTTTCATTTACCAGAGCCAAGGGGGAGTTTTTGGAAGGTATCAAGCCTTATCTCTCTGTTGGCAAACTAACGTCAGAAATTATATATGACAATTTCATGTTACAGGAAAAAAGTAAGATTTTTTACACCGCCGCAGGAAAGATATATGCGGGTCCAGTTCAAATGTCTTCTAATGGTTCTGTAATCAAAGCAGGAGCATCCAATTCCTTTGGGGAGGGATTGATCCAAGTCAATATTCCAAACGCTAAAATTAAAGACAATAGGATACTAGATGACATAAAATTACTTGAAGATATACCTCTAAGAGAAGATCCGGTCACTGAGCTTCCTGAGTTTTCTAATATCTATCTGTCGGTAGATCGTCTTAAAAACACAAGATTTATATTTGGTATTGATTGCAAGACAGTATATTATAAAAACATTAAATTAAATAATTTTGTTAAAAACGATAGTCTCTATGAGCAATTGATGCAGAAGATGAAGATCAGATCAATGAAGGTGTATAGGATAGAGACTTTCCCCACTAACGACAGAGAGCCAGAAAAGTCGGAATTAATTATTAGCTCCAAGGATTCTGAACCTCGTAGTTTTGCAAAAAATACTCTTTTTGACGAACAGCAGCGACCAATTGGTTCTGTTCAAGAAGTATATCTACAAACCTATCTTGACAATAGTAGTGATGTTAGATACTTCTCAGTTGTTGATTATGAAGCCTCTAGGTTGGTAGGCGGGGCCTATTATTATAGGATTGAAGTAGAATACGAAGATAAGTCCGAGGAATTGTTTGATATAAAACGCCGCAGCCTTGATAGAACTATAAAAGAAATGAAAGATTATGTTGTCCAGGCTGAATTAGGTATGAATCATTCTTCAAATAGGTTTGACGAAGATTTCATTAAAACACATATTAATCAAAAAGAAACACTTATCACAAAGAGCTTAATAACATATTCTGAAAATTTATCAATATTAACTAACGTCACTTTGGTCCAGAAAAGAAAAATATTAAGAAACTTGTTCAATATGATACATCCATCTAGTGGGAATGTTGATGGGTTGTTGTATTATATTAATTCAATGGAGAAATTGAAGTCAAAACATGAAACGGCCTTAATAAAGTCGGATTTTTTGAGTGGGAGAACTGTTACTCATCAAAGCAGTCTTAATCATATTAAAGCCGAGAAGAATGTATTTACCATTACAAAAGATTATAACAAGGCTGAAGAGAGATACAATTCCAGTTGTGTAGCTAATGTAGGTATTGACTATTTGCATAGAAAGGGACAATCCGTCAAAGAGGAGGGTATTGTCAAAGTTCCTAAAGAAGAATGGAAAAAGAGGGTAGCTGATGAGGAAACCAAATTTCCAGAGAGCAAGGAAACGCCACCTGAGACTGCACTTATTACAGAGCCTCCACCCCCCATGCTGGCTGCAACTCCAATGCCTGCTACAGCGGATCCCGTTGTTCCAGTGACTCCTACAATTACCATAACCACTACCACGACCACTAAGTCTGCTAGAGAGCCAATTTCGCCAACGACGACCGCTACACCTTCGGATGTATATACGCCACCAACTGAGTCCGTAGTCATAACTGCCTCTCCTGCACCGCCGGTCGCAAAAGTGCCGCCCCCTGCAATTCCACCGGTAGAGCCAAATCTAGCCGCAGCATTAACGCCTTCCAAGGCCGCCCCAACACCAACGGAAAGAGACCGTCGTCGCCTTGAGGCAGAGCAAGCGGAAAAAGAGGCAGCCGAAGCCGCAGCTGCGATGCTGCCGGACTCGGCACCGGTTGCACCCCTAGTTGAGCCACCTCCCAAGAAGAAACCGGACCCCGGAAAAAGAGCTAGTATGGGTATTCCGAGCGAAACACCGGTCGCTTCTATTGCATCGGCACCAAAGGTCGCTCAAACTAGCGAGATTGAAGAGGTTACAGTAACTCAAACAGTTATTGAACGTTCGGCAACACCAGACGCCCCGGCAACTAGAACCACGGTGACCAACACTCATACTAATACACCGGCAGCTGCGGGCGGATCTAGCGGTACCGCATCTCAAATTAAAGCATCCACTGGCGATGCAGGTGCCGCAGCTGGTTCTGCAACCGCCAATTTAAGTTCTTATGTTCCTGGTCTCTCTGCCGGTAATGAGGGGAAAGAGGTGGCGTCTGCTACTGAAGTGACCCATGAAGTTGTTGCTCCTCCGACCTCAACAAGTGGACGTACTAGTAGACCTACTAGTGCTTACGAAATGCCACCAGTGGCCGACGAACCAGCGATGCCTGTGGCGCAAGCCGATACATCGTCACCCCGTCGCCGTCGAGTGATGCAGCGTGGAAGGACTTCTGTACAAGCAAAACATTATCATGAATTTGTAATTGATGAAAATGGTAATGGTATAGCAAGACAGGCTTGTAATCCGGCTTATCCAAACATTTGCCATGTTCATAAGGTTGTTAACTTTGTTGTCCAGCCGGCTGAGAGTATGTCTGTAGATCCAATTAACGGGGCACCCCCTCACGCGCACTTTCTTAAGGATACGGGCCGGCCCACCCCTACAGCAAGTATTGGCGGCGAAGAAAAAGTGGTCGCTGCTATTGAGAATACAGAAGAGGGTTCTCGTACCACCCTTTCAGATAGTGCTTCGCACTTAACTCCGCAAGACATTACTGCAGGAGACACTAGTGTAGATTTGGTGGATGAACCCTCCAGAGAGGAGTACAACAATCTATCCGATACTTTGGATCTTATAGAAAGTAAACAAGATTTGCCCGAAAAAGGTGTGGTGCCTGAAGATGTTCCTCCTTCCAAGGTTCCAGCACCAGTGGCACCCGAGTCAGGAGTCACGCTCGAAGACAAACTCGGAACTGTGGAAGATGTGTTTTTAAAAAATGAAGCTTCTCCATTGTCAGACGAAATCGTCGAAGAAATGGCAAAATCTTTAGATTCAGATATTGGTTCAACCTTTAACGTCGACGCACCAGCAGAGGAGGCCATAGCTGAAGAAACTCCTGAAACACCAGTCGCTGATGTGTTGGGGGATAAAACCTCTACAACACCGTCTGCAGTTCAGGAGGAAGATTTAGAAGCCAAATACATTGAAACAATCGTTCCATCTAAGCAGGTTGAAAATGAACGGGATTTGAACGCAACTCATCAGGAAGTCTTACAAGAGACTGAGATGAACGATTCGCCGGAACAAACAGAAGACAATGAAAGTAGGCCGGCAGCACAAACGGCAGATAGGCCAGTAGATAAGACACAGCAAGCAGCAGCAGAACTGGACACTTCGCAATCCGAAGATCAACCACCAGATACGGGCCGCCGGCGCAAGAAAAAGAAAAAGGGCCGTGGTCGCGGTCGTGGTAACGATCGGACTGCAACTGTTGATTCTGAAAATCCCCCGCCGAAACAAGTGAAAGGAATATACAGTAATCCCGATTTAGATGGAAGTTTTGCCAGTAAAAATCCAGGCAAATTTGTCATAAATCATGAAAATTATGGTGAGTTTAATGTAAAATTTAACTTTATTCAAAGAGTTGAAGTCTTGACTGGTTTCGGTACTAGCATTACGGACGACAAGTGGCAGCTGCTAACTGAAGATTTATTTGATCAGATAGACGGCGCTGTTCTGACTAGAATGAGGCCATATTCAGATTCTAATTTAGGGATTCAGAATAAATTTAGCTGTTCTGTTTATAATGAATACTTCATTATTGGTGGTTCAAAGCCTCGTAGTATGAGTATGCCAGCAACCGAACAGGTTCGTCAGCTGGTTCTATCGATGAAAAATGATCAAGTGCCCCCGGAATACTCTACATCCATCCTTCCTATGGTGACACTAGATTCGTTGAGCGCTACTGACTCGCCTCCGGTAAGAAGGAGAAGGTGTCCACCTGTTCCGGAAGTTACCGACATGACCGGTCCTCCTACTAGCCAGAGGCCACAGGTATTTGGCGAGATGAGTTACGAGATGGTGCCCAGCACATATGTCCAGGTGGGCACAGTTGATTTGTCTGGTGGTGACACTGATGGTGACACTGGTAGCGCTGACATTAACACAACCATCGGAAGAGGAGCAAATATGTTTACTGGTCCAAAAGGGAGCAGGCAGTAAATGGCAATATTGTTTATAATAATTTTGTTTGTTTTTATGCTTTCCTTGCCGGCTACTCCAATGGAAGACGAATATAAGACTGGTCTCAAAGTTTTAGACGATAAACTTATGACCCCGGTGCAGTACTTGCAGGCTGCAGAGGGCCGTTTGCGTACCTCGGACCAGACCCGGGCCACAGTAACAGTGGAAACACCCCCCGAATTGACGACCACAGGCGCCCAACTTGGCACAATAATCAGCACTGACGTCGCGGGCCTGGGCCAGATCCTTGGGATACCACCGACGACCGAAGGTACATATACACAACTTGGCACAATGATGCCCCCCGAATACACGACCACAGGGGCCCAACTTGGCACAGTGGATCTTGTCGGTGCCCGTCGTGATAGGAGACGCAGAAGAAGGGATTCCCGCCGAGGGGGAACTGCCGGCGGCTATGGAGATACAATAGCTCCAACAACCAGGGACGCCTT
>CEOA01068881.1_pt1 | contig 12714 bp, 20 predicted proteins | sample 530251 | NCBI WGS metagenome assembly CEOA01 (sample SAMEA2619838, study PRJEB7988) | marine metagenome | biome: marine biome (ENVO:00000447); feature: surface water layer (ENVO:00002042); material: "saline water (ENVO:00002010), including plankton (ENVO:xxxxxxxx)" | depth 5 m
GGTGAGTGGTATGATGCGAGTTATCATGGTATATTAATACATAGAAACTACGAACAAAAAACAGTAAAAGCAAAAATATTAAAAGTTAAGTTTCAAAACTTAGGTGAAAACGGTGCTGAAGCACATTTTAAATGGGAACCCCGTTCCGGATGTTTTGTTCCACATTTAAGTGTTGTTCCAGACGAAGAACCATTACCATGGGAATCGGTTTAAAAAAAAGAAAAGGATACAAACCCATGCCGGGATATAACAAAAGCGAATTAGAAAGCAAAGCATATCTTTGGTGTATAAAAAATAATATTAAAATATCACCTTTTGCGGTATTAAAAAGTAACCCGCGTACGTGGTGGGTAGATGTTGAAACTAATGGCAAAGTAAAAAGAAGTCCATATAAATACGATGAAAATCAAATATGGCCTAAAATTTTTGAACTATATGCCTTTTATTATAAAAAATATGGACTACGAAAAACAGTATAGAAATATATTAAATAATATAACAACCTACGGTAAATATAAAAAAGATAGAACCGGTGTTGGTTGTCATTCATTATTTAATCAAAGTATTAATATTAGTGTAGAAAAATATTTTCCTATATTAACTGGAAGAAAAATGTTTTGTAAAATATTTAATACAGAATTTAAATGGTTTATTAGTGGCGAAACTAATATTGAAATGTTTAAAGAAAATAATATAAAAATTTGGAACGAATGGGCTGACGAAAATGGCGATTTAGGACCAGTTTATGGATTTCAGCTTAGAAATTATAATGGCAAAGGTTTAGACCAATTAAAAGCTATTATAAACAGCTTAAAACAAGAACCCGAAAGCCGCAGACATATTATAACATTGTGGAACCCTTTGCAAACGCATTTAATGGCATTACCACCTTGTTATTTATATTTTCAATTTTTTGTAGATGGAAATAAATTAAATATGTTTGTGGTGCAAAGGTCGGGTGATATGTTTTTAGGTGTGCCATATGACATGGCATTATTTACAACGGTATTAAATTATATTTGTTATAAAACAAATTATACACCAGGTAAATTAAATGTTAATATTATAGATGCTCATATTTATGTTAATCATAAAAATGCAGTTGATATGTATAGATTAGAAAAAACTTTTATATTGCCTGAATATAAATTTAATATTGAAGAAGGAGTGGAACTAACTAATTATCAATGCGGTAAGAATATAACCGCTCCAGTAGCAGTATAGCTTATGTATTTTTTATATCACATACCCGGTAAAAAAATAGGTGTAACGCGTAATCTTTTTATTCGCGTTACTAAACAACAAGGCTATAAACAAAATGAATATGAAGTTCTTGAACAAAGTGATGATATAGATTATATATCAAAACGAGAAATAGAACTTCAAAAACAATATGGGTATAGAAAAGATAATAAATTATATAAACAATTATTTAAAATGAAATTTAATGTAACGGAACAAACAACAACATTCCCTTGTCCTAAAAATAAATTAAAAGGCAACTTAATGGATAATATAGGACTTACGTGGACTACTCAATTTGGTGAGCACGTAATATCACACAAAAACATACTTTGGATACAAAAAAATTCTTTTACTTCTATGTATGACCCTAATAGATGCTTTATATATAATAAAGCTTTTTATGAAGAAACACAAAATGAATGTATAGATATTACTTTTGATCAAATACGGCAATGGGCTGAAAAAAGAGGTATATTAGATGAAGGAGATATAAAAACACAATATGTTAAACTACAAGAAGAAATCGGTGAACTCGCGCAAGCAATTTTACAAGATAGAAAAGCGGATATTATTGATGCTATTGGTGATGCCGTTGTGGTACTTGCCAATCTTGCCTCTATGGCTGGTACAAATATTGAGCATTGTATTAATACTGCTTATAGCGAAATCAGCAATAGAACTGGAAATATGGTAAATGGAACATTTGTAAAAGACACAAAAGAATGAGAGACCCGATAATACAAAACGTAATACAAAAAATAAAACAACGTTCAGATGTTGGCTTTGCTAAATATAAAGTAACATTAGATAACGATAATCAATCACTTGATAAATGGCTAGAACATTTACAAGAAGAACTTATGGACGCTGTTAATTATATTGAAAAAGTGCGTTCAATACTTCCTAAAAATATAGAAGTAAATGAACCGGAAGAAATATAAAAAAAAGAAAGGTCCGGTTAGAGCAAAAAAAGTAATATATGATGGTATTAATTTTGCTTCAGGACTTGAAAAATATATGTATGTAGCTTTAAAAAAAGCTAAAATTAAAGCAGAATATGAAGGTGAAACATTTATATTAATAGAAAGCTTTAAGTTATTAAATGAAAGTTATGAAAGATGCGCTAATGGAAAGGGTGATTTTATTAATAGAGGTAATAAAAAAATATTACCTATTAAATATACACCAGACTTTATTGGCAAAGATTTTATTATTGAATGTAAAGGCAGAGCTAATGAGTCCTTTCCTATACGCTGGAAGTTATTTAAAAGGCTTATGTCACAAATAAATTCTAAAGTTGTTTTATATAAACCTCAAAATCAGTCGGAATGCGACAAAGTAATAGAGTCAATACAGACCTTGCGAAAAAAATAGCAAGACAAAAATATAAAGAAAGACAAATTAATAAATATATTAAATGGTCAATCGAACAAAGAGGTTGCATAAAATATAAAGATATTGTAAAACAACATAATAATTTTAATATAAACGTATATGGCTAAACAAAAATCATTTAATTATATATTTAAAACCAAAAAAAAAAGACCGGGCATTCATGCTAAGTCTAAATCTAGTAATTTAAAAAAAAGTAAAAACTATGTCAAAAAATACAGAGGCCAAGGCAAATAAAGCTTGGTCAATAAGTCTTGGTATGTACCCAGGAATATTATTTGGAGTACGCACGTATGATAATGAAAATTACATGCAATATGTATTATATTTGCCTTTAATAGACGTTTCAATTGAAATACAAAAATAATGGGATTATTTGATAAAAGAATAGCATATAAACCATTTGAATATAGAGATTATTATACAGAAGGGTGGTTAAAACAGGCACAAGCTTTTTGGTTGCATACTGAAATACCTATGCAAGGCGATATTAAGGATTGGAAAGAAAAGCTAAATGAAAAAGAAAAAAATCTTGTTGGAAATATATTATTAGGTTTTGCGCAAACGGAATGTGCAGTTTCAGACTATTGGACACAAAATGTAGTATCGTGGTTTCCAAAACACGAAATACAACAAATGGCTATGATGTTTGGTTCTCAAGAAACAATTCACGCAGTTGCATATAGTTATTTAAATGAAACATTAGGATTAGAAAACTTTGAAGCGTTTTTGCATGAGCCAGCGACAGCAGATAGATTTGATAATTTAGTTGCTTACGAAGGTAAAGACCCTATAGGTATAGGTAAATCATTAGCTGTTTTTTCTGCATTTGCGGAAGGTGTTAGCTTATATTCTGCTTTTGCAGTATTATATAGTTTTCAAATGCGTAATTTATTAAAAGGTATTGGACAACAAATGAAATGGAGTGTTCGCGACGAATCGCTTCATAGCAAAATGGGTTGTAAACTTTTTAAAGATATGTGTAAAGAAATACCAGATTTAAAAGCAAAATGTGAAGAGCATATTATTAATGCTGCAAAAACAATGGTAGAACTAGAAGAAAAATATATTGATAAAATGTTTGAGTTAGGCGATATAGAAAATTTAAAATCATATGACTTAAAACAATTTATAAGAAAAAGAGCTAATGAAAAACTTATTGAACTTGGTTACCTCGAAATTTTCCACTATGACAAGGAAGCAGCGAATAATCTTAATTGGTTCTATCATCTTACTGGGGGTCACACTCACACTGACTTTTTTGCGATTAGGCCAACTGACTATAGTAAAGCAAATGAAGGCGAAAATTTTGAAGACATATGGTGATGAATACAAAAAGAAAAATAAAATTTAATATTATAAAGTTTTTAAGATATACTAATAGACTTACTGCTTGGCAAAAAGTTGCATCTCGAATAGGATATATGGGTGCAGGATTTTTAATAGCAGCACAGTGGACTATAGAACCTATATTATACATTTTAGGTTTTACATGTGTTATAGTGCAAGTATCTTCTCGTAAACAATGGAACTTAGTTGCATTAAATTTTAATGGTCTTTTTGCATGGATAAAACATTTTATTACTAATTTATAATGTGGAATAACGATTGGAAAAAAGGTATTGACTATCCTATATGGGGTGATACTGATGTTTATAAAAAAACTATTGCGGGAGGATACTTATTTAATGGTGAATCTCCTCGCGATGCTTATATGCGTGTTGCTAAAACTGTATCAAGGCGTTTATATAAACCAGAATTAACTAAAATATTTTTTGAGTATATTTGGAAGGGCTGGCTAAATTTAGCGTCTCCTGTGTTGTCTAATACAGGCACAGACCGAGGTTTACCTATTAGTTGTTTTGGTATTGATGTTGGTGATAGCATAACTGATATTGGAACTAAAAATTTAGAAATGATGTTACTAGCTAAACACGGCGGGGGAGTTGGTATCGGAATAAATATGATTCGTCCTGCCGGAGCAAAAATTACAGGAAATGGAACATCAGACGGAGTCGTACCATTCTGCAAGATCTATGATTCAACAATCCTTGCTACAAATCAAGGATCAGTTAGACGCGGAGCTGCATCGGTCAATATCAACATTGAACACGACGATTTTGAAGAGTGGCTTGAAATACGAGAACCTAAAGGAGACGTTAACAGACAATCACTTAACCTACATCAATGCGCAGTTGTTGGTGATAAGTTTATGCGAAAACTTGAGCAAGGAGATAAAGAAGCGCGAACTAAATGGAGTAAACTGCTTAGAAAGCGAAAGTCAACTGGAGAACCGTATATTCTCTTTAAAGGAAATACTAACAAATACAATCCGCAAGCATACAAAGAAAATGCATTAAAAGTACATATGACAAATATATGCAGTGAAATAGTATTGCATACAGATGAGTCGCATAGTTTTGTTTGTTGCTTATCATCATTAAATTTATCAAAATATGAAGAATGGAAAAATACAAACCTTATTTATGACGCTATATGGTTTCTTGATGGCGTACTTGAAGAGTTTTTACAAAAAGCTAAAGGGCTTAAGGGGTTTGGTAATGCCGTTAGGTCTGCAGAAAAAGGGCGTGCTTTGGGCTTGGGTGTTCTTGGTTGGCACACTTACTTACAGCAAAACGGTATACCTTTCGAAAGCTTACAGGCACAGTTTGAAACGAGACGTATTTTTTCACAAATTAAAATTGAATCTGAACGCGCTAGTAGAGCGCTTGCAGAAGTTTATGGAGAACCTTTGTGGTGTCGTGGAAGTGGTTTACGTAATACTCACTTACGTGCTATTGCCCCTACTGTTAGTAATAGTAAGCTTAGTGGAAATATATCACCGGGTATTGAACCGTGGGCGGCAAATGTGTTTACAGAGCAAAGCGCAAAAGGAACATTTATAAGAAAGAATAAAGAACTTATTAAAGTTTTAAGAAAAGTTGGAATTAATAATCAAGAAACGTGGGATAAAATATTATCAGATGGCGGGAGCGTCCAAGATATAAAAGAGCTCGATGATTGGGCTTATATAAATAAAAAACTTGTAAAATTATCAGAACAAGAAAATATTGAAAATGAAAGTTATGATAAAGTAAAGAATGTGTTTAAAACATTTAAAGAAATAAACCAATTAGAATTAGTAAATCAAGCTGGTATTAGACAGCAATATATTGATCAATCGGTTAGTCTTAATTTAGCTTTTCCTTCAGAAGCTACACCTAAATGGATAAATCAAGTACACTTAGAAGCCTGGAAAAAAGGGATAAAAACATTGTATTATATGCGTACAGAATCTGTATTAAGAGGAGATATAGCCGCTAAAGCTATGAGTCCGGATTGTATAAGTTGCGACGGCTAATGCTATACACATTAATACGTCCATAAAACATTAGGTGATTTATCAGGATCAACATCTATATGAATAAATGTGCCTGCAACCCCTATACGATTAATTCCTAAATCTAAACAAATATCAATAATAGCAAAGCGGTCTTTTGAATTATTACATGCAATATCCACCGCTAATCCTTTTATATGAGACGATGAAGATGTGCCGCCAACATTAGCATTATGATTTTCGGTTCGGTATCCTGAATTTATTTTAATAGGCTTATCAAATTTTTCTCTTAACTCATCTAGTTTATTTAAAAAATCTTTATCCATTAATTTTCCACTACCTACAACATCAGGTGAATCAAATTCACTATAATTAAAATATTTCATATTTTATTTTTAAAAAGCAGAAGCAGTATTTATTTCGTTTATTGCTTCTTGTATATCATTTAAATCTGCCGGTAAAGTTAAATCTAATCCAGCTTTAAAACTTTCTTCTACACTACCTTCTTTAAATATTATAATAGTAGGTACCATACGAACTTTATATTTTTTCTTTGCTAAAGGTGCTTTTGCAATATCAACCCTATAATATTTAGCATTTTTTATTTTATTCCAATCATTAAAACAATTAGCTTCATTAAATTCAGCCCAAAATTCTACAACAATTGTTTCTAAATTATCATCACCAAAAGCAGAACTATTGCTTATTTTTTCTTCAAAATTATTATCGTCTATCCAATACTTATCTGGCACATCACTTGATGTTAAAGATACTATTGCAATTAAAATAAATATTAAATTTTTCATTATTGATTTTTTTGTATTTCATAAAGACGCTCGTCTATTTTATCAAGCTTTTCTTTTATTTCTTCGACATCGTCTTGCGTGTCGAGTATAGTTGTTCTTACAAGTTCATCTTTTAAATCGTATTCTGTTCTTGATATTTCTGGTTTTGGAAGCTCTTTAGCTTCTGCTATATCAGATTTTAACGCAAACCACATACTAGCGGCAGTAATTACAAAGCTTATAATTATGCCAATAGTTTTAAGGTCAAGAGTTACTTTTGTATTTTCTCCAATTTGTTGTGCCATGATTTAAAACCAACAGATGCTACAACCTATGCATAAAGGACACTGTTTCATTATTTTAAAGTTAAATTTATTCCAAAGTTAGTTTGATATATTTTTGAATCCCAGAATTTAGTGTATTCTCCTTCAATAAATATACCTAAAGATTTAGTTACTTTCCACCCAAACATTAAACCCGCCTGGTAATCGTCCCATTGTTCAAGGCTTGAATCTTTTTTTAATCCGCCTTTACCCCAATTATTACGATTTAAGTAAGTAAAATCTTGTTCACCGGATACATATTTATGATAAGGTAATATCCAATTACCGTAAGCATGTAACCAAAAATTATTTTTATAATGATAAAAATCAAAACCTGCAATTGGAGCAACTTCCGCAAAAGCATCAAGTCCTTCCCATACTTCTTCATTAAAACGGTTCATAAGATTACCAAATATTCTATCTCTAAAATCTCTATCACCATATGCTACTATTTCGCCTCTTTCATTACGCCAAATCCAATCAAAAAAAGTATCTCCTGTATATTCATTCGTATATGTAGTTGGCTCGTCTGTAAAACCGTAAAAATATCCTAAGCTATACCAAGGATTTAAAGGTTCTTCTAAATTTGTTTCTGGATTTATAAATGTTTCATTTAACCATATTTCTATAGGATTATAGCCATAAGGCTTTTGATGTGTACGATATATCGCGCCAAGTGATACACTAAATTTTTTACCAATAGGTAATCGCGCTCTTAGTTCCCCAGAAGTATATTCAAAACCTATTTTACCAGATTCTCTAGTTTCAAATTTAGCTATATGATATTTACCGGTATGTCTAACAAATAATCTTTTATTAGTAAATTTATCACCGTTTACTCTTTCTTTTTCCCAATGTAATAAATATTCTAAACCTTTTACAGCTGCTGTAGGCGCAGATAAACCAACATTGTTTTCAGTGCCATTATAAAAATTAGGTTTACTTTCGTAACCAAACCGTGCTAATTTACGTATACCTATTCCATATCTATAATCAAATGGGTGATAAGTTGTTTCATCTATAACGTTTGGTATTGCGTATAAGTCTTCTGGATTTGTTCTTATAAAATAATCAGAAGTTTCTAATTTTGCATTAGCTATATTACCAGCTGCATAAAATGTACCGTATTTTAAAAAATCTTTATATACATTTTTAAAAAACTGTGCGTTAGTATTAAATGATATAATTAAAGGAAATAGTACTAATATTATTTTTTTCATTTTTTTCTTTTTACATTTTTAACTCTACGCGGCTTACCTGCTGGTTGACCTAATCTTTTCTTTTCTGCTATTTTTTTACGTTTTTGTGAAGCAGTCATTTCGCTTGCTGTTGTAGGTGTTTTAGAAGATACTCTTTTACTGGGTCTACAATAAGGTGTTCCTCTTTTTTCTCCTTTACGTCTGCCGCAAGGTTTACCAGTGCGAACATCTACCCACTTTTCCTTAAACCAACGTTTAAGAGCGAGTCCTTTTGCTGTTTTTCTTACTGCCATTTTTATTATGTTTTTTTCTTATTGCTTCTTTACCGCGTTTAGCTATAGCTGCTTGTTGTAATTTACCTGCAACTTTTGCTCGCTGCTCTAATACAGTTAATATTTGTATTTTTCTAGCAAAGGGCTTTTTAATTCTTTTTACTTTTGCAACAGTAGCCCTAGCATCAGCAGGAGTTGCAAATTTAATGCTAACCGTATCTCTAGGGTTTTCATCTGTGTACAATCTACGGCCAGACCCTTTAGGTTTTTTACCTGTTCCAACTTTAGGATCTTTTCTTTTTGACATTTTTAGTTCCTAATTTTTTATTAACTATATTTCTAGTTCTTTTCATTTTAGCAGCATAGCTGGCGTTCTTGCCTCTACTAAATACTATTTGTTGATTTAAACTACCTATTATAGCTCGTTTATTACGTTTTCTACTACGTATTAACCAATTAGCTAGTTTTTCTGCAGAAAGCTCTTTAAACTTGCCTTTAGCATCAGGATATTTAGAATCTTTCCATGTAGGTCTTTTGCTAGCCATATTATTTAATTTTATTATTTATTTTTTTGTGTTTTTAAATTCAAATTTTTCACCAGTTATAGAAAGTTTATTTATTACTTCAGTTTGAAGATTTCTTAACAACGCCTCTAATTTGTCTTTTTCTACAACCATAGAAGCCATTTTATCTTCTAACGCTTCATTTCTAGCTTTTAGTGCCTCAACTTCTTCCGGGTTTTTACCTATAAAAGTATAAATAACCACCGATAATGAACCAACTAACATACCTACTATAACTTTAAATATATCATTATTAGTTCCAGGTATTTCAAAAAAAGCTAAAAAAAGTAATAGTCCCATTACAAGTAAAAATACTGTAGCGGCACCTATATAACCTCTTAATTCTTTATCTTTTAACATATTAATTATTTTTATTTTTTTCTTTTACTTTTACCATAATTAGCAGCACCCATTTTACGGCACTTAGCTATAGCTCCACTTGCATATGCAGAGGGAAATACTCTATAACGAGCTTTTACTTTATAATAACATGCATCTTTCGGCATAACTATAATTTTTTAGGTTTTAATCTTTTACTTTTTAAATCGCTTTTATTTTTAGGCTTAGGTGGATCAACTAAATTTACGTCATATTTAGAATATCCAAGAGCAAGCGCAATTGATTGCCAATAATCTGTTTCTTGCCTTAACGGGGTGCTAAGGTTATCCAATTTTCTTATTACGCGGTCTGCAGGTATATTAAATAATACAGATGAAGTCTCTCCTACGGCCATAATAGCTGGATTATCAAAGCTTATACCTTCAGTAAATATTTTTTCTCTTGATTGTTTATATGTAAATTTTCTACCAACGCTAAGAGCTTTATTTATTTTTGAACTTATAGGTGGCGATATAGAAAGTATTTCAAGAGCGGCATTATCATAATTTGGTCTACCGCTTTTATACTGATTTATAGATTCTAAAATTATATTTTTCCCTGCTGAAACAACTGCTCCGCCAAAACCAAATCCTCGTAAAAATCCATCTGTAACTTGGTCTGCAGTTCTAATAACTCTTTTTTGTGTTCTTTCTTCATCTTCATCTTCGTCTAAAAATGAAGCAAATACTGCAGTTTGTAAGGTATTAAATACAATTGATTGTAAAGCATAATAATAACTAATTCTAACAACTCTTTGCATGTTACTTTGTGCTAATGTTTTGCCTTTCATTGGCCTTTTAGCTACTAAATCTTTTATATCTTTTATAGCTCTTCTGTTATATTGCATTAATACGTTACCAAAATTTAATATAATTCTACCAGCCGGACTTGCTTGTTGTTGAGAAACTCTATCCGGTCTTGCAGATTGCTGTGTTTCTTCAGCAGTTTCTTGAAAATCTAAAAATGCAGCTTCTTCCGCTTCTTTTTGCTCAAGACCTTGTTTTTTATAAGTATTAATTCTATTGCGATAAAAACTAGCACCGCCTAATGCTATAGCCGCGGAATCACCTAATTGTGTAAGAATAAAACCTTTTTTAAGTAAAAGAGAAGTAATAGCTTTAAGAGAATTACCGCCTTGCTCAGCTACTTTTGCAATCTCATCTGAAGCAACATCTGTTTTTACACCGGATCTTCTTTGTTTTAAAAAATTAGAATTAAATAAAAAAGCAAAATCTTTAGAAAATTGTTTAGTGTTAGCTAATGCTTTTCCTGCGGCAATAGGATTATTATCATCAAAGTTTATAAAATTAGTAAATGATATTTGCTGTAACAATGCAGAACGAGAATTTAAAAACATAATTGTACCAACCGTATCCTGCACCCAATTAAACAAAGCATTTGTTATTTTATTTTTACCAAAAGGTCTTCTTCTTCCGGTTTTCATACGATACAAAATATCTTGTAAGGCTTCTACATAGTTTTCACCAAATCTACCTTTTAATTTTTTTAAATTTTCTTTTGAAAACAAAGCATCAACGTTTTGTTGCCAAGGTTCTAAAAACTTTGCTCTCGCTGTTTTATTAACATAACTTAATAAATCTGTTGTTAATGTTCCCGAAGTCCAATTAGTATCCGGCTCTATATATCCTAAAGCAGTTATTTTTTTAATATTTTTAGCAAATTCTAATAAAGGCTTATTATTATTAATATATTTTATTGCTGCATTTAAATCTTTTTCTGGTATATTTTTACCATCAGTTTCTTTTATATTATATCCTAAACTATTCCATATATATAATCTTACAGCTTGTTCATTTGTAAATCCTGTTTCATTTATTTTTTTAAATTTTATTTTTTTACCTTTTTCGTCTGTAACTTTTTTAACTAATTTTTTAAGGTCTTTATATTGATTTACAGTTTGTTGTTTTGCAGCATCAAATTGAAACATAGCTTTTGCAAAAGGTTTTAATAAATTATTTTCAAAAAATTCTAAATTATTAGCACCTTGTTTTCCTTTACCTGCTATATAATATAATAAACCTGTAAAATCATCTGCAGAAGGTGGCAATAAGCGCAATCTTTTATTTGCTTTAGCTAAATTTTTAATTCTTGCTTCACTTATATTTTCTTTTATACCAGTCGCTTCCGTTATTATTTTATCAAATTCTTTAACAGCATCTTTTAATTCATTATTTTCTTTTAAATCAAAAAATTCTAAATTATTTTTTTCTAATTCTTCTTGTACTTCTTTATTATATCTAATATCTTTAGCATCTTTTGTAAAATTATGATTTTTAGGCATTGCTGATTTTGTGCTTTTATCATATATTTTAGATAAATTAGCATCTAATAAATCAACATGAAAATTATCTAATGATTCATTAAGTTGATTTAAATTTATATCACCTTTAACATATTGCATCATTATATTTACAGCATCATTTATAGGAGGAGTATGCTCAACTTTTAATCTTATAGGTAATTTATTATCTTTAGTTAATGATATGATTCTAAGAGGAAACATCACACGTAAAGGAGCTCTTTGGTTAGCTCTCATAGATTCTAAAAATGCACCTGCCCCCTCTAAATCTTTATTTTCTTTAAAATTTTCTAATTTTTCTAATATTAATCTTTTATTTCTTATTTGATCCTCTTGATGTAGCTCGCTTAATAATTTAAAAGATTTTTTAAAGTTAGAATCAAAAGATTTTAATTTCTTTTTAATATTAGTTGCAGGATTAGAAAAATCTACTTTAGGTCTATATCTATTTTTTATTAGTTCGTTTAAAGATTTATGATATTCTTTTGGAACGTTAGGTTTTAAAAGATTTTTAACTAAATTGGGATTATTATTATATTTTTCACCTATTGCAGATTTAGTTAAAACATTTTTTAATCCAGTAAAATTTAAATTTATAATTTTTTGTAAATCAAATAATTTTTGTTCATCAGATAAATTTTTATTAGCAAAAATTTCTTTTATTTCGTTTTCAATTCTAGGAATTTCATTTTTCTCAACTTTTTGAGCTATTGTTTGTTCAGTGTTTTTTGCTTTTTCTTGTACAAAAACTCTAGTAGATTTAGTAAAATCTTTTTCAGTTGTATTTTCATATGAAGAAACAATAGCTTCTTGTTGAATTTCTGAAACATTTTCTTTAGATAAATATTTTTTTAAGTCTTTTATAGCCTTTTTAACAGCGGCGCTAAATTTCATACC
>CEOA01024706.1_pt1 | contig 12707 bp, 9 predicted proteins | sample 530251 | NCBI WGS metagenome assembly CEOA01 (sample SAMEA2619838, study PRJEB7988) | marine metagenome | biome: marine biome (ENVO:00000447); feature: surface water layer (ENVO:00002042); material: "saline water (ENVO:00002010), including plankton (ENVO:xxxxxxxx)" | depth 5 m
TTTTTTAATTTTGTCACCTCCCAACAAAATTTAGCATAGATCTCATCTTGATTGTATTTATAATCAGTTTCATTATCGTAAATAAAAGTATCAAAAACTTCGTACCTTGTGGAGTCTATACATTTCTCCATAGGATCGAACATAGAGTTTCCTACAACAAATAAAAAAATGTCCTCTTTTTTGACTTGAATTTCGTGCTTATCAGACATCTTACTATATTAATAAAACATCTACGAATATCAAAAAAAAAATTATAGAATTCTTATCCTGCTCCTAATGCTAGAGACATGCCGTTTTTTCTCTAAAACTGAACCGCCTTCACGACTACCAGCCCCATTTGTATTCCCCTCGATAGTCTTTACGTAACCCCTAGAATCAATATCTTTGACAGCTAAACCTATATGAGAGAAAGTAAAAACTACGATATCGCCAGCTTTGATATCCTCATTTGTAGGTTTGCGTAAATCTACGCCATTTGCAATTTGTTGTTTTGCCCAATTTTCAAAATCCCAAGCTCCAGCAGTTCTTGGTCTTTTGAATTTTACATCCTCATCTTCTATAGATTCTCTGACCAACCAACAAATAAATGCCGCGCACCAAGGCCAACCTTTACTTGCATCAAGCCATGTGGCCGCCTTGTATTGATCAACTCTTGGTCCACAGTTTGTGCCATCTACTTCGGACACGCCAATTTCTTCACGGGCTAATTGAACCATTTTTTCTGGTATATTACCTGAAATATTTAATGATGAGTCTTTTGCAGATAACTCAGCTAAGATAGTACTCCAAGTTACAGGCCCATCGATTCCATCAGCGGTAATCCCTAAAACACGCTGCACTGCTCTAATTGCTTCTTTTTTACCTTTAAAATTCATTACATACACCTCCTACTAAAACCAGCACATACAGACATTACAACGCATAAAACAATAGTTAATACCATAAAGTCCCTATACTTTGATATTTTATTATTTAAAATTTCTGACTGAGCTTCATTATAATACATTTTTGTATCCATTATATTATTTATTGCATCAATTGTGGGGTCGGTCATATCATACATTCTAGGAATAGATGCTTTTATCATTGATATGTCTCCTTGATTCGCCCAGCCTATTAACTCGTCAACATAAGAATTTATTATAGACTCTTGTTTAAAAACAAAATTTGCATATTCTATTTCATCGGGCGTGATGTCTTTTTTGTAGCCTTCTAAATATTCATCTTTATACACGCGTTCTTCCTCTAAGATATCCACCATTTCTGCGGGTGTCATTGAGCCATGTGAGGTTTTAACAACAGAATTAACTATAATTACACCATACCAATCAAAACACATACCTATTTCCATGATGGATGATTCTGATTGTCTTGCGTTTTCTTCCAGTGTCGATTCAATATTTTTGGTAAGAATCAACCCTTTCCACGCAAATGCTAAACAAATAGCTGCTAAAAAATAAACAATAACTTTGGGTCTCATCTTTTTATAAATTTCTCTGGGTTTTTAGCGAATTTTTCTCCTAATCTTACAATCCCACCAATAACCTCTGGACTTATTACACCAATGATACCATAAGTAATCGCTTTAGTAAGTGATGATACATCAGTTTGCTCTAGAACAAACCAAGCTATACCAGCAGCGATAGCTGCTGTTATTACTCTTTTAAATTGTTGTTTTAAAGAAAGCTCATTGTTACCAGATAATAATCTAGCGAACATCGCAGCAGCTCCAACAAGAGGCACTAGCCACCCCCCATTAAGGAATTCTTTTAAAAGCGACTTTTCAGGTTCCATATAACTAATAGTTACACGAAAAAAAAGTCTAACAAAAGTTTTTAAAAATTTATTTTAAAATTTATTTATTTACTATAGTAATAAATTTCTCTTTCTAGTTTTCTAAATCTAGTGTCAGAGTGCCAAATTTCAGTAGTTTGCGGCGTATAAATACCATCAATTGTTTTTATCTGTATCCCTTTCTGTAGCCTCAGTGTAGAAGGTTGATAAATGTTTAAATTGCCTACGCTCGGTGCTGAGGTAGTTTCGCAAGAGGTCAGCCCTATTAGCGCTATGGCTGTCACCCCTAATCCTAAGCTCTTCAATTTCTTCAATAAATTTACGCTCCTTTTCTTTGAACTCTTTATGTAATTCATAATAAAATTTTTTATTTTTTAGTTTTAAATATAATTCTACTGATTTTATGATTGATTTTATTGAAGAAAACATAATGCTTCATTTTGTTTGCTCTTTAACTTCAGACGGCCCGATAGTAAATGGTAAAAATTTTAATTGAGCGACCCCAACATTTTTACCTCCATCTGATAAGAAGCCATTTAAATGAGCTGCCTCTGGGCTAAAATCGACTTGCTTCTCCTCAAATGTAAAATCTCCTATTTTATTTTTAAGCTCGAAGATGGTTGACCCTGTAGCTGATTTAGCCTTTGAGACTACCTTAAATTCTACATCTAATAGGTCTTTGAGAGTTTCATTAGCTCCTACTACTTTGAAAATAATACTACCCATAACAATTTATATTTTAATTATTATATAATTTTACACTGTTTTTTATATTATAATATAGCAAAAGTGTAAGTATTGTTATGGCAGAAGAAGGAAAAAACATAGTAGCAAAAAATTTATTAGATTTGCAACCAACTGCAATCTTAGAGTTTTTCCAAATAGCTTTAACAGATCCAAAGACAGGCAAGACGCAAACCGCGTTTTTCCATAACGGTAGTTTATTTGGAGATAGCATAACTTGGCAGGGTAATAAATATACTGCGATAGCTATGGAATCTGAGGGTTTTGAAATGTTAGGTGATAAAAGATTACCTAGACCTAAGATAAGGGTGGCTAACCAAGATTTTTTAATTACCGCGTTACTGCAAAATTATAATGATTTCATTGATGCTAAAGTAACAAGAAAAAAAGCTTTTGTTAAAAATATAGATGATGTAAATTTTGACGGAGGTAACCCTTGGAGTTCTGCTAACGCAACAGCCGTAATCTCTTCAGAGGAATATGTCATAGGTAGAAAAATTCAAGAGTCAAAATTGTTCGTAGAGTTTGAACTCGCATCGCCTTTAGATGTAGAATCATACAATGTAAATGATAGAGCGATTGTAGCTAGTTATTGCTTTTGGCAATATAGAGGTCAAGGCTGTAGATATTATGGACTACCAATAGAGACTGAAGGCAGTAAACCCTTTAGGGATGCAGATGGCAATGCAGTTACGCCTGTATATAGAGGTATAAGCACTAATCAACAACATTTTTTTGATGATGTTAACGCTGAATGGAATCCTGACAGAGAGTACATAAAAGGCGATATAGTTTACTTAACAGGTGAGCCTATACCTAACATACCTAATCCTAATAATCAAATAACTAAAACAACTCCATTAATTAACACTAAAACTGTTTATGTATCTGTTGTTAATGATAATTCTGGAATACATCCTAATGAGGGTCCATCATTTTGGCAAAAGGATGTATGTTCTAAAAATTTATCAGCATGTAGAAAAAGATTTAATTTAGATAATCAATATACTTACGTAAAAAATGAACTTGGTAGCACTGGATTCAACACAATGTCGTTTTTTGGTAATAAATTTATTGATGAAAGCGATGCAGCAAGTTCAGCTGGATTATTTACAAGCACTGGAGATATAACTGGATTTTTAACTGGGGATTTTACTCTTATGATGTGGGTGAGCGGTAACGCCGCCTCAAGTCAAAAGTCAGCAATTGTAAGTACAACTCCTAGAGATGATCAATTTAAGTATTTTAATTTAAGTCGAGTAGAATCACAAGACGCTAGTAGAATAACTGATATTCAATTTACATATAGTGGAGTAAATAACACTCATCCTAATGAGACTCAAATCGTAGGTTCAGTTGAGGGCACTTGGGATTGTTACTTTATAACGTTTGGTCCAAAGTTTGGAATTGGAGATATCATAACAAGAGGTCAATTTGCCCAAATAAGTGACAGGGGCTTTCAAGTTACTAAAAATGGAGATTCGTTTCCAGTGGCTACAACCCCTCCAGCTGATCAAAGGGGTGTAAATCTACCTGAAAGTTTTACAATAGGAGGTATTGATTTAGGTAACGGATCTCATGCATCCATGAACGGAGCACTGGGTCCATGCGCGTTATGGAAAAGGAAATTAACTAGGCAAGAAAAACAATATTTAGTTCATGACATAATAACTCCAGCTAAAGACACAATTGATTTTATTCCAAGAAATTATTATGAGCTAACTGGAGACTTTGAGAATATAAGTGGCGATGGAAACTTAGTTGCTTGGTGGGACATGACCACGGGCGCTTTACCAAACAATCATACTGGCTTAAAGGATTTACATGAGAACAATATATTTTTAACTGGTTCAGGAGTTTTTGAAACTGGGTCTTTTAACGTTACCCTAAATGATGAAGTTGTGATTTCTAATCCTAGTTATTATTACCCTAGGTTTGCAGGATTCCCAGGAACTGATGGGTTTGGATATACTTAATGAAAAAATTTAACACGGCTAAAGCAGCTTTGGAGCATATCAAAATCTTATGTAATAAGAATCTAAGGTATGAGATATGCGGCTTTTTAGGTTATAACATGGAAGATAATACATTTATTGTCCAAGAGGCTGAAAATGCCTCTGATAATCCACAAGTATTTTTTTTAGTAGACCCCTTAGAATACTTATTATTTAAAGAGAAGTATTCAATATTAGCTCTATATCATAGCCACATCACAGGAGATGAGGAGCCGTCAGAATTTGACATGGAAATGTCTGAGAATTCTTGTCTCCCATTTTTAGTTTTTAGTCTAAATACTCAAAAAGTTCACATTTATGAACCACAAAATTCAGATTCAGATGTAAATACATTAGAAAGGATAAAGGCTTTACTATGACTAAGATATATTTACATGGCATTTTAAAAAAAGAATATCAAGAATTCTTTTGTTTGAATCTAAAAAATGCTTCTGATTTGATAGATGCAATAGATTGTAATAGGCACGGATTTAAAAGAAGAATCGTTGAATTGCAAAATAAATATTTTTTTTATGATATAATTATAAATAAAAAAAGAATTAAATCACTTCAAGATTTAAAAGAGAAACCTAAAAGAATTGATTTAGTGCCAGCCATAGCAGGATCTGGACCTTTTGTCCCACTATTTGCAGCGATAGCAACAGGTGTAGGCACAGTGGTGAGCGGTATTGCAACCGCTGTTGGTGGGATAGCAAGCGGTTTTGGTTTTACGGGTCTTGGAAATGCGATAACTACCTTTGGGTCTAACTTTGCAACAGGAGCCGCAAATTTATTCGGAGGAGCGGCAGCAGGAGGTGCAGCAGGTGCGGCAGCAGGTGCGACAGCAGGGGCAGCAGCAAAAGGAACTATATTTGGTAGTATAGCAAAATCTGTAGGCTTAGCAGCAGTTGCTTCCTTGCTTGCACCAAAGCCAGACTTAGGATTACCAGCTCAACAGGAAGTTTCCGCAATGGCGAACGCTTATACTCAGTCGTATATATTTTCTTCAAAAAATAATTTGGCTCAACAAGGTTCTTTTTTGCCAATTGGTTATGGCAGACTAAAAGTAGGATCTGCGGTAGTTCAAACATCAATAAAATCTTTTCCTTTGATTGTTCCAGATGAAACAGCTTTACAAGCTAATACATTTATATCAAAAAGCACACTTGGCACTCCAATAGTAGCAAACTCTTTTGTATCTTAATGAAACATATAGATAAAAAAATAAGATTTGCTGGAGCAAATTTTAAATTACAAAACGCTAGATATAGGCGACAGGTCGGCCTTCCTCCAATGGCTGGCGCAGGTACAGCTGGTGGTGGAGGTGGCGGTGGTGGACCAGTTTTTAGACCTCCTAAACTTGGAGAGATGCAATATGGGGCATCATATAGTTTTTTAGAAACCTTAGATTTGATAAGTGACGGCCCAATACAGGGTTTAGTAAACAAAAATGGTGAAGTTGTAAATGGTGAAGAAATGCTTCAGGGGATTTACTTAAATGAAACTCCAGTAGCAGTAACTCAAAAAAACTTTGCAGCCGCAAATATCCAAGAAAATTCAAGCACAGTAGGGTCAGTAACTGGGGCAATTCCATTTACTGTAATGTTCGAGCACTTATCTAACTCGAACTCTGATGATTTAATAGTAGCTCCAGAGGGTCAGCTTACAAATTTTACTGGGAAAGCAGGGACTGAAGCTCCTAATTGGTCTGAGATAAATAGTGATGAACATGGGGATATCCATACATTTAACACTAATTCAACAGTGCCTCATGGATTAGTTTATGGAGGTGTTACTCGTTTAGTTAAAGATGACAAAAGCACTACACTTCAGGGTTCAATTGTTAGTGTTAAAAACGATTTTCCAAGATTTGGACTTTACATGGGGAATGGTGATGACAAATTTACGGACAAGACACCTAAAGCTGTTTTAATTAATCAATCTGGTGTTGCTAGCACTTTAGAACGTAAAAATTCCAGCTCAAAACAAGCTAAATATAAAAGTTATTTAGTATACTCAGATTTAAGTGACCTAACAAAATCTATTAATACGACTAAAAGTTCATACGCACCATCAGGCACTATAACTTTAACCGATGGCGTTTACACTTTTACAAATGCAGCTGTAAATGGATTTATTCAAGAAACTAGTAACACTAATATAGTTGCGGATAGAGTCTATAGAGTTGAATTTACTATTTTTGATTACTCGTCTGGTGCAATCAAAGTGCGTCATCCTTTCAATACAAGTCCGATTAGTGGTAATGGCACATTTAGTTTTACAGCAGTAGCCACTTCAAGCGGTGGCGACGCTGGAAAATTCATGCTGCAAATTCAAACTGCCGCAGCAAATTTTAAAATTAAAGATATTTTTATTTATGATGTAACTGATGATGGAATCCCAACGAATTACACATCACTAGTTTCTTTTGGAAATCAAGTTACTAATGGCCTTAATTTTGAAAGATTATCAACTGAAACTAATAAAACATACGACTTTTTTTCTAAAAAAGGATCAGAAAATGATCGTTCATCAGCTCTGAAGTTGTGTCAAATATTAAGTGATGAGTGCGTAAAGTTAGTAGAATTGAGAAACAATGCTGAGAAAGAAGTTGAAAATCCTGACAAAACTGGCGGTCAATATCAAGTTGATTTAGTAGAGAAAGCTCTAAATAATATAGGCGATTTCTTAACTGATAAGGATGGTAATAATTCTATAATTGGAGATACTACTAAAGAAAAATGGATGAGGCGTTTGATGGATTTATTAAGGACTACAGATAAAGAAATCTTCATAGCTTATAGACCGATAGAAACTCAAGCTGGTTTAAATTTTAGTATTCTCGATCCAGATGGCCCAGTAGAAACAATAGGTGACTTTGATTATAAACCTATCATTGATTACTCTTTTAGATTTCAAACTTCTGAGGGGCAAGATTTAGCGCTATTTGCTAATGCAAATAGCGAATTAGAAGTTTTTGATTTTCTTGTGCCAGAGATAGATAAAGATGGTGTTTTGCAACAGAAAGTTCATGGTTTTTATTTGTTTTGTTTAAAAGACAAGTCTGCAAAATCTTCAATACTAAAAAGTCGCGGTAAAAATCAAGAGTATTCTTTTCAAACTGAAAAAAGAGGCGTTAGTAAAAGATTAGTTGATAAAATAAAGGATATATCCACAATAAAATACAAAGAAACCGCCTCTATATCACAGTCACAAATTAACTTTAATCAAAAATTCAATTACTCTAATGTGCTCGCAGAGCTAAAATTAGGCACTGAGGATCAAAGCCCTTTTAAGTTTTTTAATCAAATTTATATTGATAAACCTTATGATAGTTTTCTTTATGGACCTTACAGAGTAAACCCAGAGTTTAAAGTTCAAAGAATTGTATCTGATACTAGTGCATTATCAGAGTTTGATTTTAATTTAACTATTCCAGAAACTGGGATTGAAGGTAGCACTGATTTAAGAACTGGCACTGCTTTAGCAGATGACTCAACTAATTTTTTGAATTACTCTGACTGGGCCGATGGATTAAATCCTAGTTTTGATGAGTTAGCATCCCCAGTAACTCATACTGTTTACAATCCTAATGTTGAAGAGGTTTTTGTAACTTTAGATATACAAACTTTAAGAGATACCTTACATACAGAAATTAAACCTTCGGCTTTATCAAATGAAGACGATCCAGCAGATAGGAAATTAGGGGCTGGTGTTAATTATCCTGCTTTGCTAGAAGTTAGAATAAGCACTGGTTTGATAGACCCTAAAACTAATCAAAAAACAAGAAATGGAGAAGTTAGGGATTATCATTTTGTCGCATTAATTAACTCAAGTGTTTTAGTTGATTTAGGTAACCCTGAAAGTTCTCCCACTGATTTTCCTTGGGTAAAATTAGATTCTTTTCAGGGTGCATCAGTTGAACGAAATAAAATAAATACTCCTATTAAACTACCCCCAGCGATTAGAGTTGGAGCTGCTGGAGTAGGTGAGGGTAATGAGGAAGTACCGCATAGATTTGTTGAGGTTGAAAAAATATCATGTGAAACTAATTCTGTTTTATTAGCTAGAAACGTAGTTTTATCAAAAGTCAGTGAAATAATACCTGTAAATTTAAGTTACCCTTTCTCAGCTATAGTGGGTACTAAACTTGATTCTAGGGCCATAGATGGAGTGCCAGTTAGAAACTTTGACTGTAAATTAAAATTAATAAAAATACCAAGTAATTACAACCCCACAAAATTAAACGGCGAAGATAAAAGATATTATTCGTCTGAGGATGACTTTAATAATGCTACTGAGGCAGATAAAAAAGTTTATGATGGAGATTGGGATGGGACTTTTCATGAAGAATTAAGATGGACCGATAATCCAGCTTGGATTCTTTACGATCTACTAACAAATAAAAGGTATGGTTTAGGTGAGCATGTAAATGAAGACACCATAAATATTTGGGAGTTATATAAAATTGGTAGATTTTGTGACGCAGTAAATGATGATGGAGTTTTTGTTGGGGTTTCAGATGGTCAAGGTGGACTTGAGCCTAGATTTGCTTGCAATATTATGTTTAATAATAATGAAAAAATCTATGATGCTCTTTATACAATAGCGGCACTTTTTAGAGGTAGTATATTTTTTGGCGATAACCAAATAAATTTTGTAGATGATAGACCTAGATCTCCAATTTGTTTGATTACAAATGAGTCAATTAAAGGCGGTATGTTTAACTACTCCAATAATAGAAGAGATGAAATCTATAATACTGTAGAAATCACATATAATGATAGATTTGATGACTTCCTGCCAAAAATAGAAACTGTTGAAGATGAAGAGGATATAAGAAGGAGAGGTGTATTCAAGACTAGAATTCAAGGGGTAGGTATGACTTCAAGAGGGATGGCTAGGAGAGCCGCAGCTCACCTGTTATTTCATAAAGTAAATGAAAATCAAACAATTACATTCCAAGCTGGACTACCAAGCTTACTATACAGACCTGGAGATGTGATAGAGGTTCAGGATGAATTAAAATCAAATTTAATAAACTTTGGTAGAGTTTTAGCTGTAGACGCAGATAAGCAAGAGATTAGAATTAGTAATACTTTTGACAACACTCAAATGAGTGGTCGTTTAACTATTTTTAATCCGACTGGCATTGATACGATTACAGATCTTAATGCTGTAGCTGAGAGAAATAGAGAAAGAGCAAAATCAAGTTTTAATATTAGCGGCGACTTAGCGAGTTCAAGCTCGACTGCTGTATGGACAGCTAATTTTACGGGTGATTATAATTTTTCTGGATATCGACAAGGATACGCAGAGACTGAGGGTGGTTTTGAGCAATATGCAGCTTACACTGGCACTGGTTCTAATATTCTATATTTTGATACTACATTAACTGGTTGGGTTTTTGCAACTGGTAATAGCTTTGAAAGAGATAATAGTTTCGCTAAGTTTATAAGCGCAACCACCACAATAGGTCAAAATACTAAACTTAAAAATTTTTCAACTGGTGATGTAAAAAATTATGATACATCAGCTACTAATAATAGAGGCTCTAACACTTTTGATTTAAAAGGTACTTTTTCTGGTAATTTTGAAGATGATAGTTTTACAAATGGAATATTAGAATCTGAAATTGATGTAAACTCACCTAGTCAAATAGATGTTATAACAATAACAGGCAGCACTGTAAATCAAGCTTTTGGAACTTTAGTTTCTGGAATTGAACAATCTAAAACTGGACTACTTCAAGATATTAAAGTAGGAAGTGCTTGTAGCTTTCAAAAAAGTGGGGCATCACCAATTACATATAAAGTTTTAGAGATAGCAGAGGTAAGCACTAATGAATTTGCTACAGTTGCTAGCCTTTACGAATCTGGTAAATATGACCTTATAGAAAACGATAAAAGTATTAAAACATTATCAAATACTTTTAGTTACCAAAATGCATCATCACAAGTTAATCAATTAACCTATCACAATCTATCACCAGTAAGAAGTTTAACTTTCTCTACGGGAGACGTACCTGAAGATGAGCAATTCTTTATAAGTGGTAGCTGGACAGATCCAAATGGCTCAAACGCAATTGCATATCAAGCAATATTGCTAACACCAACAAGACCGTTTTTTGCAAGAACAGAAAACACTTTTGTGGTTTTCAGTGGCGGCCTTGAACAAAATGTCGGGACTTACTCTCTAAAGGTTAGAGCGCAAGGGGCTGGCGCTGATAGTTCATCAGCATTAAATGCTTATTATGACTCTACTTATGCAACTCATAATCAATTTTTAGTTCCTGAAGGCAGTTTAAGTCATGATAAATCTTTCCTACAAAACTTTACTATAAACTAAAATGGCTAGAGTTACAATATTAGATACTACATCAACTGGTTTTATACCTTACTACTCTGGAGCGCATACAGCATATGTAGATTCAACTGGGGCAGGTGGAGTTTATGCTAACTCAGGTTTGCATGAGGCTTTTGTTATAGCAGCAAGCACAGATCTTAATGATATTACAACTGGTATAAAAACATCTGATTTATCAACAATTATTTTTTCCTCTGCTAATATAATAACTGGTACAACTGGACAAGGCGATATCCGTGGAACTGGGGATGGATATTTTCATGGTGGCACACTTGCCAGTAAAAGTCTTGACCCCTCATCAGTATATTTCCATGGTTTATATGTTCCCCTAACTGGATCTGCTGGATTAGGAGGCGGTATAACAACTGGTATTTTGGGATCTGGCGCAAGCACAACGCCTTACACTGGATCTTTTACAACAGATAAAGTAATACATGACTTTACCCCAACTTTTGACACCACAACAAAAACTGGTAGTGGCATATATACTGATCAAACTTTAAATTTAGGTTTGGAATTTAGAGATCGAGCTGACCAAGAAATAGATGAAACTCATGAGTTGATTGATAATCCATTCATATCTGGAATTAATATTGATATATTAAACATAGATAAAAGTATAGCGAAGTCTGAATTTAAAAAAGCATATAAAGAAAGCAATTTAATTTTTAGCCCAGCCGATAATGAAAATGTCTTTGGTGAATTTACTACTAATTTTGGCATAAGAACTAAAACTGTAAATTTTAATGGATTAATATCCACAGGAGAGATATTTCTGTACGGCAATAGAATAGAAATAGACTCTATCAGAGTCATAGATGGCACTGGTCAGTTTTTAGATGAGAATCCTATAAATTTTATCGCCCCAGAAACTGGATTTTTAAACTCCTTAGCTTTTACAAATCGTCAAAAAGTAAATAATTTTAGCATTAAAGGTGCTATAAATTTTGCTGTACAATTAAATTCTGTAAATGCTAACTATAAAAATTTAGAAATTTACGGCACAGAAGGCGACATAGATACTTTAGTTTTAAATGATATTTCTAGAAAAGCAGTAATTGATATAACAAATCCCCCTTTTGTAAGATTTAGTTTAAACACAGATAATGGATTAGATTATAATACTGATTATCATTTTAAAATAATACCAAGTTCTGACCTAGAAACTGGTAGAGCTTGGACCATTGGGCCTTACAGGATGACCTCTAATCAAGAGGCTAATGTAAATGCATTTAATGATGGCGTTGATGACCAAAGCAAGCGAGGAGGTGCTGCTTTTGGAACTGATGAGGATCTTGATCCTAATGCAAGATTTGCTGTCGGTGGCGCTGTTGGTCGTACACTTATTGTTACTAAAGTAGACAGCAATGGTAATGCAGGTGATGTTGGCATTGCAACAAATAACCCACAACAACCACTTGATGCGTCAAATGTAGCTAGGGCTAATATCGCAGCATCTGACACTACAATAATAGGAACTGACTCAGCAGCATTAGCTGGAAGTGGTCATGTCATATCTGGAAATGATAACGTAGTGGTGGGCGGTGAAACTGCTAGTATATCAGGTGGTAATTTTAACTTTGTAGGCGGTGGATCAGGTATAAATGTAGATCATGGCACTTTCTCTACTAGTATAGGTGGTAGAAATAATGATATATTCAGTGGAGACTTTTCAGTTATAGGTGGAGGTTTGAGTAATTTAATTAGTGGAATAGCCTCTGATTCTCACGTTGACAAAGTAGCTATAGTAGGTGGTGAATTAAACAAAGTTATCTCAGCTCCTTATAGTTTTATTGGAGCTGGTAATAG
>CEOA01069236.1_pt1 | contig 12695 bp, 22 predicted proteins | sample 530251 | NCBI WGS metagenome assembly CEOA01 (sample SAMEA2619838, study PRJEB7988) | marine metagenome | biome: marine biome (ENVO:00000447); feature: surface water layer (ENVO:00002042); material: "saline water (ENVO:00002010), including plankton (ENVO:xxxxxxxx)" | depth 5 m
TAGCTAAGTTTTCACTTACACTAATATCCATAGCTTCATAGTTCATAGCTTTGAATAGCATACTATTAATTCTAATTGACTCACCATCACAATGATATTGACCATATTCATCATGAGTTATAAAACAATCAGCTTTATTAAAATCATTTGTTACAGTAATCTTATGCTCTCTTAATGCTTCCTTCATTCTAGGTAATGAAACCGGACATCCTGGAAGTATAAAAGCTTTCTTATATTGAGTTAGATCTACTACATCTATCTCACGATCAAACATGTTTTGAAATACTTTATAAGTGTTATTAAGGTTACAGAATATAGCTTGACCCATATCCCAACTTTGCCTAGATAGAGCAACCTGATATACAGGCTGCCCATCTAAACCAAAGTCTTCTAACTGTTCCTTTATAGCACTGAAAGTACAATTATAAACTTTTGCCATCTTATTTCATTGTCATTTTGATGATTTCTGGATTCATCATCATTTTGTTAAACTTAGTTTTATTACCGTTGAAAATAGTTCTAACAATAAGATACTTCAAATCATTAGCAAATACATCTTTAGTACATAATGCTATCAATCTTTCATTGATCTTTGGTGTTACAGTATTTTCATTAGCATAAACAACTGAATAATTAGCCAACCTTGTTGCAAGAGTAGATGCAATATCTGCTCTATATGTGTCACCTTTTCCTAGAACACTATTTAATTCTCCAATAACCCAATCTTGGTTATCATGTGTTAACATATCTTTAGGTGTGACCAGCTTATCCAGCTTGTTGTTAATAAACGTAGTAAACATAGAAGCAAATGTGTCCCCAACAGAACCTTCACCAATCATTTGGATCATACTTAAGTCATCTTCAAACTTTTCAAAACTTGAAATAGAGTTAAAGAATGCTGTGATGGATCTTGCATTAGTTTCTTTATTTACTAACTCAGGATGTAGTAACAGGAAGTTAATACAACGTGTGTCTATGTGCTGCTCTTCAGCCCATCTTGCCCAAACATTTGCATCAAACTTCAGGTTAGCAGTAATATATCTAGTCTTTTGTGCTGAGTCAATACTATTAACCATGTAGTCACCATTATCTGGATTACTAGTTAGTATAATATGCCAATCAGCCGGTAAAGACCATGATATATACTGCTGTCTGTCAACCAACTCCATTACAGCCTGAATAAATCTAACATCTGCACGGTTCCAATCATCAAGAAGCAGGATACCACCTTTCTTCTTATCAGCAATCCACTCTGGTGCACAGTAAGACATTCTATTTTTACCGGTCATCTTCCATCCTTTTCTAAGATACTCTTCAACTGCAAGTTCATCAACCCATTGACCAATCTTCTTAGTCATGGTAGAGTCTGCAACTTGTGCAGATGCTGCAGCTTTCTGAGCTACTGTATACTGAAGATCATCAATCTTCTTAGATACTTGCTTCTCTCTATACATTTGAAATTGTCTAACAGGAAAACCAACTAAGTCACCTAATTCTTCTATCTGTGCAAGATTAAGCTTAACAAAATCTAAATCATTTTCTTTAGCTAGATCTAGTACAGCAGATGTCTTACCAATACCTGATTCACCAACTACTTCTACAGCAACCGGGTTCTTCCCTTGCTCTTGTAAGAATCTATTATTCTTTATTATATGGTTTACAAAACCTTTTAATTCATCAATATTTAAATTTACTTGTGCCATTCTAATGCGTGTTTAATTGTATTGTTTTCCCTGGTAAATGATCTGTCCACTGAGATCTTGCACTAAGAACCCATAATGTGTTCTTTGGACAGTTCTCTGGAGCAGGTGCTTCACCATCTGTTAAATATATAAGGGCAGTATATCTACCTCTCATTTCATTGAAGTGGTCAATAACCGGTTGGAAGCATGTACCTCCTCTACCTTTTATTTGCCAATCCTTTTTACTATTAAAGGGGGATATATCACTAATACCTGTGTCACATTGTGCTACAGTTATCTGATGTCCCGTCTTTTGTACATGAACCATCTCACTCATAAAGTGTTCTAGTTCCTTCGTGTTAACAGATGCAGAAGTATCAACACCAATCAATATATGATTCTTGTGTTTAATCTTAAGACCTGGATTATCTGTATACCTTTTGTTGAATTTTCTTCTCAACTTCTTTGTGAAAGTAAACACGGAGTTACCCACAAATCTTTTTAAATAACCTTTCCAATCAAATGATGGAGGATGTATGGTTCTTAGCTTTTTAATTAATTCAGCTAACTCACCGGGAATAGTTCCTCTTCTCTTTTCAGTTTGTTCTGCAGTTTCTTTTAGTTGATGTTCAATTTGTTTTTCAACTAGCTTCTTCTCTGCTTCTGTAAGATCTTCAAACTCTTCCCATGTCTTATGATCATACTGACTATCACCATCCATCTGATCTAATATAGATTGTAGTGACTGACAAGGATTATCCTTGCACTCTTGTTCCAATAAATCATAATACTTTTTAGTACCAGCTTTCTTTGGTAGCTTTAGTTCAGCAAAACTATCTAGAGTCAAACCACCTTCAGGAAGCATGTTACTATCTATATACTGATTGATCTCAAGATCTGCAGCAATATTAAATAACTTCTTGTTAGGATAAGAGTCTCTCATCATAAGATGTCCAAATGAAACGTGCAGTAGTTCATGTTTAAGTAGACCTATCTGGTGTTCATCTGGTAATCCCATAAAGAAATCAGGGTTGATAGATAGTTGTATACCTATACCATTTTTACTGACACCCGCTGTTGGGACGTCCTTTCTTATTTTCTTGTTAAGCCCAATAAGAAAGAGCCCATAAAAGGGCTCTCTTAATATTAGTGACTTACAAGCTCTTGCTAGTTTATCTTGTATGTCCATTATAAATTATTTACTATTTTATCTATTTCACGTTGATCCTCTTTACTAACTGGTTCAATTGGTAGCTCATGCTCCCAATCAAGTTTAATCTTAACATCTTTAATAAAACTCCAAGTACTTGTAAAGACAGGAAGCATTTGTTTATGTACTTCAAACTCTATAATCTCTTGTTCAGTTCTTATACCTAAAGTATTATTAAGATCTTTAAACATTTTATTCCATTCTTTAATACCATGGTAGTCTATCTTAAACTTTTCACAAAAAGCTTGTCTTCTACCAAACGCCAAAGATTTAGCAAATAACATTTTTGTAACAGATGTTATTTCTTTTATGTTCTTTATATTCTCACATGCAACCTCATAATCTTCATCAGATCCATGGAGAAGTTCTCTTAATTTTTTATATTCTTCTAAACTAATCATTGATTTTCATTGTTTTAATCATCCACAAGGGTAGCTTTTTCTTGTGAATATTGTCCAACCATTCTTTTGCAGAGGGAATGTAATTATTACAATCCTCTCTTACATGCTGCTCTGCAACATATCTTGTATAAACAGGTTTACCATCTGAATTTGTGAATACTGGTCCAAATTTTCTTTCACATTCAAATATACCTTCACTGTGATGACGAAACATTCTGTGTAAGTGATTGCCCACCCAACTTTTTGTTGCATCTAACCAGTTATGTATATGTATGTAATCATCAGGACACCCACCAAACTTCTTTACAGAAGACTTGGCATGAATATTTGGATGTGCCATTAAAAGAAATGTTGTTTTTTATCAGTATCAAAATCTATATCATCATAGTAATGATCTTCTAAAACACGTTGTGAATGATTAATATTAACTTTCCAAGGAGTTTTTGTACAATCAATCATCATTTGACCATATCCTCCCTCATTATTAATCCAATCCCACTCTATGTGGTGACTTAACATATCATATATTAAATCATCCCATTCTGCTGATACATCAGGTTCCATGAGAATATCAATCTTATTTTCATCAATGTCTTCATATCTAACGTCATCTATACATCCATCATCACCACCACCACTATAATCTACTTCTATTTTTGCTATATTGTGATCTTTAATCACTTGAACTGCTATGTTTCTTTTTAGTTTTGTTTCCATCTTTTATTAACTTAATTTCTACACCAGGATTTTCCTTATCATATTCATAAGGTTCAAATACAGGTATAATGTATTTACAATTATCATCTTCAATCCAATGGTTTTTAACCATATCATCTTGCACTGTCTGTGCAGGATTAATATAATCAAACTTATGCTTGGTACCTCTGATAAATTTAAATGATATTTTAACCGGTAACTTATATTTAGAGAGTTCTTCAGTAAAACTCTTTCTTAATTTAACATAGTATTGTTTTGTATCCTTTCTATACTTTGCAGTAGCTTTGCTAGATATAAAATATTTACCTGTCCATCTACGTCCATTCTTACTACTTGGTACGTTACCTGGTATAAACCATTTCATAAAACACTTTTAAGTTTAACTTTAATTTCTTTGTGAGCATCAGTAAAGCCTTTCTCTTTTACAAGATCAGCAATGTCTTTGCTACTGTATAACCATGTGCCAGAAATGTTATACAGCTCTCTGTACTTGTGAACTGCATTATGTCCTGCAACATCATTATCAAATAAAGTTACAACTTTTTTATACTTTTTCTTAAGATTTTCAATAATATAAGGTTTTATTATAGTATTCTCTGAGTCAGGAGCAATAACTTCAATGTTATACCCAAATTGTTTTAAACACATTGCATCTTTCAAAGAAGAACATATAATAAGATAAGGTTGATTATACTCTAACTGATCTAAACCTTGAAGTTGAGGTTTAACTTTAATAAATTTAAACTTCTTATTTCTTGGTTGGTAGATCTTATAAACATCATTCTTACTAAAGTAACCATATATATAAGGTTGTTGAATAGTTATCTTATTATCTCCTTTAACCATATGATAATATTCAAGTGCTTTTACATTATACTTATCTAACATTGCTGCATCAATATTAAATTGTAGCCAAAATTTTACATCATGCCTTTTCCAATCTCTTGTCATTATACTGTCAACTTTATACTTTGCTTCTGGTTTTAATGTAGACTGTGTGTATACACCTTTATCTGAAATAAACTTATTATAATCTTGACCTATTTTAAATACAGCTTTAGAATAATCCATATTAAATAACTCTTTAACTAAATCAATTTTATTACCACCTTTACCGGTTGAAAAATCTTTAAACTTATATTGACCTTTGTCCACAAATATCCACATGCTTGGAGTTCTTTCTGACGGATGAAATACAGATTTAATCTGCACATTCTGTCCATTCAGTCTTTCTGGTAGATCCAGATAGAACTCAAACACCCATGTACTTGGAACTTTAGATCCATCTAATATGAGATTCTTTGTGCTTATCATAATTCTAAAAAATATAGGGACAAGTAAGTGCCCCTATATATTAATCTAAATTTCTATTGACTGTTTTATGCGGTATTCACTCCGGTGCAGGACAGTCAATAAAACTCCTTACTAAGTTTAAAATTAATACCTGCAACTATTATAATTCAAAGTCAGAACCTGACCCTGAATCTGCTTTAAATGGAGTTTCATCATTAGAACTCTCTTTCTTAACTAAAGCTTTTACATGCACAGCACGATCAAACTTAAGTAATCTAGAGTTTTCTTTATCTAATGCTTCCATAGCAATACCATCTTTAGATATACGTGGTAAGTAAAGATCATTATTTATATAACCTTCTTTGTTTTCCCACTCACGACCGCCTATACACATGTTAATAAGTTTAGAACCACCCATTAATCTATCACACTCAGTCATAAAATCTTCAATAGTTTCTGCTTCAATAGAATCTAGTCCATCTCTCATGTCTAATGTCTCAGCAAGAGTAATCATATGCTTTAAGATCTCTTGATCTCTGCTAATTTCTCTACCACTTGGTAATGTAGTATCTTTAAAAGGATAAGGACTAATTCTTACTCTACCTATTTGACCGTCATATCTACCTTTAGATTGATCATTATAGTCTCTGAAGAAACCTTCAAAGCCACCACCAATAGGTGCAGTCTCTACATGTAAATGTATATTGTATGAATCAGCATCATACGGTGTTTGATCTAGACTAATAGAATTAATCTTAACTACGTGATTACCCGGATCTAATACAGGTTTTGTTCGTCCACTTCCTGCAGACATGTCTTTAGTATTTAACATAACTTTCTTATTTACTTCATTCATATTTATTAATTTTCATATTCAATAATTGCATCTTTAACAACTTGTAATGAATTATCTATACGTGCATCATCAAACATACCGTCTGGTGATTTACAAGTATTCTCTCCATTATTAACTGTTTCAAATACATAACTTAACTTATCATCCTCATTTTTGACAACCTTGCCAAATAAGACTATAGAGAATAGACCTTCCAAAGTTAAAGCATTATCTATCATTTTACCTACAGTTTTTGCTTTTACTTTTCTGTGTCCATTCACATCTGTTGATTCTTCAGAGTGTGTAAGGAAGAATATATATAAGTCATCTCTCATATCTTTAGGCATCTTAGCAACTTGTGCAAGATTCTTTGCAATAGAGGTAAACTTATCATAACCTTTCTCATCAGCTCTATCAAAGTACTCAAAGCTGGACATATATTGCCAGTCATCAACTACTAGATTCTTTATATGAGGCATCTTATCATTAACATGCATCATAGCTTTCATAATCCCTGCAGCAGACGACACTGGTGTCATATTACCTTTAGGATTATCTTTACTAATTGCTGTATAATTCTTCTTCCATCCTTTAAATGGTAAAGGTTTATTTGCAATGTTAATAATAAATGTCTCTTTAGGATCTAAATCCCTGATAGATGTAGATTTACCTGACCCGGAGTCAGCTATAACTAATACAGATTGTGCCATTATTTACTTAATTTTTGGTTTATACTTAATAATGCTCTTTCAATACCTTTAAGAACATCTACTATATCTCTTTCATCTGGATTTTTAATTTCAGGCACTGGATTAATTAGTGAATCAATCTTAACTCTATCTGTAATATCATTAATAACTATCAACTTACTTACAGGAACAATATGTCTTTCAAATCCTGAACTACTAGTTACTATCTCATAATCATTTGACCAATCAGGATTATGTTTTAATAAATACAAAGTTCTTTTAGGATCTTCAGAGTCATACTCTATACTAACAAACTCAGTATAGATATCTCTACCCTTTTGAAACTCACTTGGAAAGAATGATACGTGTAGTTCATCTTTACCAGATGGTCTATATGCCATCTTAGGAATATATAATGCATTTACATTACCTTCTTTTTGAAAGTAATCTTCATGCTCTTTTCTTAATTCTAATACTTTTGCTTTACGCTCTTGTGGAGTCATACTTTTAGTTTTAATCATTATCTTCTTTCTTGTTGAGGTGGTGTATCCATCTCAGTTATTTTCATATTTTCAAATTCTGCTCTGAAGAAACTCATACGTGTATCACCATTCCTTGCTTTTAGAAAATGTAATACAAGAGTTCTATCATCCTCTATTATAAATCTATCAGGACCATAGTATCTAATCTTTTGTTTAGCAGGACGGTTAATACCAATTAAGGTATCAGCATGTTGTAGCATTGCATCTGAACCAAATATATCTGATTCTAATACATAGTTACCATACTTACCATTCTGTGCTCTATCAGGATTATCTATGTTCCTATTTAATTGTGATAAACATATAAACATACAAGGATATTTACGTTTAACTTCAGTAAAGAACTCACCTAGTTCAAACAACATATCTAATCTATTGTTTTGATAAGGTGCTCTCTTAACAAGAATACTATGATCTAAGGTGATAATAGTTTTCTTTTGATGTATATTCATATAGATATCAACTTGATCTCTCATTTGATTAACAGTCATAGGTGTACTAATAATATCAACAGGACTCTTAATCCTATTCTTTGCATACATATGACATTGGTCAAATGTATCCTTAGTTAATTTAGTACCAGCACTACATAATTCTTTATAAGTTTTACCTGTTAAAGAACTAAACTCTCTAAGTGCTGATGTTCTACCTACCATCTCAAATTGAAATTCAAGTACTCTATATTCTTCTTCAGGATTAAGAATGAAAGACTCACGTATTATTTGATCTTTAATCAAAGTTTTACCTGATCCTGGTCTACCACCAATCACAGTAAGAGTGTTCCATTCTAATCCATCTGTAATAGCATCATTAAACTTAGGCCATGGTGTTTGTATAGATTTCTCTTTACCACTCTGCCTAGCTAGCATATATTTCAGTGCTTCATTAAAAGACTGATATTGTCCGTCCCATGCTGGTTTAATTTTACTCATACAACTTTCTCTTTAAAAGGTTCATTAGTATCAGGTTGTATACCATCACGTACCATATCACAATAATCAGCTAGCTCTGAATGTTTTACTTTATGTTTGTCTTGTTTACAGACAAAGTATTGACTTGTTTTCATATACATATACTCTTTATCTTCATACTCACTTACATACATAAGAGTAGCTTGTGCAATTTCATCCCAAGTATAATCATAAGTTTCAAAGAACCATCTAAAACAATTTTCTAATGTTCTCATATTAACTCTTGCAGGTTTACCACTTGGTAGTTTACCTTTAGGAAATGCTTCTCTATATAGCTTAAGAAATTCTGTATAGTTTTCACCCAATAACTGTTTAGTAGTTCTCTTCTTTGCTACTTTGTATAAATTATTATACTTTGTAACAATAGATTTACCTTTTGGCGTTACATAATAGTTTGCTCCTTCTTTAAATGCTAATAAACCTAACTTAATTAATTGACCTACATCATACTGTTTAGCTTCAGGGTAATTAGGAAAAGAAATGCTATTCTTAATCCCATACAAAAGAAGTAATTGGTTGGGTGTAAGCTTGTCTTTTAATATCTTCTGGAATAGTTCTAACATAATTTTTAATATTTTCTTTTAATTTATTATAAGCTTCACACATTTGAGGGTCACCAATATCTAATAAACCTTCTACTTGTCTAATACTATGTAATACACTAGCATGATGTTTATTAATATGGTTACCTGTATATTGTAGTGTAAATCCTATTCTATTACACATATAACAAAAAAGTTGTTTAAATATTACAAACTCTCTTATTCTACAATCTTTACCTAAAGATCTCCATCCTTTAAATTCAGGATATAATGTACGCATTGTACTTAATACTAGTTTTTCTAGTATCTGTATAGTTCTATCCTGATGTGCATCTTTCATGGCCTCTATTTCATCTTGCCATTGTTTTACATTTACAACAACATCAGAATTTTCTGTCACTAATATACTTATATTTTTATTGTATTTTGATTCAAATGAATTCTTAAAGTTATGAATATCATTTGTCATATTCAACATATCTTCTTTAAACATTTTGATTTTTTTAAGTTTACAAATATAATATTTTTTTATTAATATTATTATCTATATATTTGTTTATAAATAATATTATTATGGCTAAGAAAAAAGAACAAACTCCAGAAGAAATAAATAAAAAAATTAAAATTATTTCTGAAGAAGAAATGAAAAAGCTCAAAGACCCATATATAGCCAAAGATCAGGCTGAATGGGAAGCAATGAGAAAAAAACAACATGAATTAAGAAACTCTGATACATACAAACAAAAATCTTTTGTAATTCCTAATGAAGCTATTATAAATATACCTATATCAGGTACATTTAAAAATGCTATCCAAGATACATTAAACTTTTGTATGTCTAGAATGTCTAAAGATGAAGTATTAAGAGCCATGCTCAATATACAAACAGACTTTGAAGGTATAAAAGATCCTAAAAAGATAACATCTGGAGATATGGCTATATGGTGTCTAATGAGTATATTAACTGAAATAAATTTTCAAGCTCAAGAACAAGGAAAATTATTAGCTACAAATCAATCTATAGGAGATAATATAACAGAGTTTATAGGTAAACTACAAGATGATCCTAGTTATGAAGTTACTCAAGAAGAAATAGACAACATAACTAAAGACTATAAACCTATAGAAGGTATCACTGACAAGGATAAAAAAACTAACGAAGATTAGTATTAGCAAAATCCCCCATTTCAATTAAGGACTGTATAACTAGATTTAATTCTTGCTTACTGCAGTCCTTAAATGATTTACAATACTCTTGCTTATCTCTAACAAAACATAAACCTGTATTTCTCTTAGCCTCAAGTTTAATTTCATTAAAGGTATGGCCAACTTCATTTGCTAACTCTCTGATCATAGCATGGATCTTTGCAAGTTGTGCATTAGTTCCATCTTCTCCAGCCACACTAACAAATATTTCTACCTTTGTATCTTCAGGTAACTCTTTAACCCAATTCTTATAGAGTGTACCTTTTGCTTTTATAGTGTGGACAAGTTCTCCATCCACTTTCTTTAATATTGAAAAGAAATTACCCTTCATGATATTCTGTTATTTCTTTTTCTAACTCATACATTGTCTCTGGACACAACTCATAAAAGAAACTAGACATATCAACCGGTTCATCAGTTGATACATTTATAGCATCATTCCATAAGTAAATAGCTCCTATTTCTACAGTAGATCCTGTACCAGGATAGTCATGTGTAGCAAGTTCAGCTGGTATATATTTATATTCTATATCTAGATCCCATTCATTAATTCTTTTTGTATAATTCTTCAACATTTTTTTTATATTCTTTTTCTTTAATTATTTTCTTTAAGTATTCTGCTGGAGTTCCCTTCCAGTTTTCATTCTTCATCTGAATGTAGATGTTTTTCATCTTTCCCATCTCTATGATTTTTTAGTATTAACCTTGCAGGAATAACTTTTAACATATTACATGCAGAACAAGCTCTTCCTTCTGAATTATATAGAGGTAATGGATTATGTCCATAACCTGTAAACTTTTTATTACATAAGCAACAAATTATTTCTTGGTGTTCTTGTCTATCCATGATCCTATTTGTGTTGTAACGTACATTCCTATAATGACACCAGCCCCTAACGCAAGGATAAGGGCTGTGCCAAGTGCAATTAATTCTGTCATTTATTTAACGGATTATAATATTTAACTTTAGTTTCATCAAAAGAACTAAGTGCGGAGTTAACCCACTTAACATCTTGTGTATTCTTATAACATAATATATGACATGTAGCAGTCTCAGTAGGATTAAGTCGCAGCAACCTACCAATACGTTGTGCTGATTTTCTTTCATTGCCATATGCATGCATAATAATACCTTGACGTAAGTTAGGTATAGTAACTCCCTCACTTAGTTGTAATACACAAGATAGCTTATCTATTCTACCATCACTAAATAACTGTAAGTTATCCTCCGATGCAGTGTTTTTAGAATGATAACTATGTTGACACATTCTATCTGCTTGTGCTTGCGTATTAGCAAAGACAATACATTTAGATCCTATATTTTTAATTATACCTTTAGCATAATTTTCTTTAGTAGGATAATCCATCATTGCTTTCATACGCATAATAGATAAATATTGTTTCTGCTTTGGTGTTTGTGCATCTCCCAGTGCACCAGTAAAGTAATCATAATCTGCTTTCTCAGATGTATACCATGTTCTTCCATCTCTTGTAGACTTCTTAACATTTTTTACTCTTGATAATTCAAGTTCATGTACTATAATCTGATAGTCATTAAGTATATCATTGTCAGCTGCATCATCTACACTAAATGTATATTTAACAGGACAATACTTATTAACCATCTTTAGCTTCTCTCCTGATCTTGGTGGTGTACCAGTAAGTCCCAGTATTCTACCTTTAAACTCAGAGAGAAATGATTCATGTGATTCTAATAAGCTATGACATTCATCAAGATAGACTATATCATAATCATTTGGATTCTTTTTATTTAATGATAAGTATGTGCAAAACTCTATATGATGTACAAGTCTAAGCTCACCCATCTTTTGTAGTTCATCTTCCCAAGAATCTTTTACAGACCACTTTGGTACAACAACTAACACCCTTATAAAAGAATCATATAGTTTCATTAAATGCTGAATAGCAACTCTAGTTTTACCTACTCCCATAGATACTGCTAGAGTTGCTCTTACATTCTGTATTGCTACATCTAATGCATCAGCTTGTACTTTATCTCTTGATATTTCCTTCACTTCCATTATTTTGATTGATTAGAAAGTGTATATAGTATAAACATACTAAGTGCAAATGATGCACCACTAATTATAAATAATATTATGTATACCCATCCATGAAATAGTGTATAAAACATACCGTATGATCCGCAACTAAGTGCTGTTAACATTATAAGTAATACTAATAAATGTTTACTCATATTAAAAATTTTTTTTCTCATCTTAATTTAAATTAATGTTATTATCTCTTAATAAATCTTTAAGTTTTTTATCTTCAATAAGTTTATTGTGTTCTTCACGGTACAGTTCATTGTTACTGTTCCATCCATCAACTTCATCTACTATATGCATTAAAGTTTCTTGATCTATAATGTCAGGATTCTCTGACAAAAACATTGCAAGATTATATAAATCTTCTCTTTTTAAAGTTACTGCTAAGTATTGTAATAATTTAATCATATTCTTTTAATTGAAAATCCTAATTCTTCTGCCTCTACTGGATTTAGTTCTATCCAGTTGTGACAGTTCCTACATACTGATAACCACGTACTTACATCATTATGGTAGATCCCCCTACCTTTCTTATGAT
>CEOA01012597.1_pt1 | contig 12642 bp, 5 predicted proteins | sample 530251 | NCBI WGS metagenome assembly CEOA01 (sample SAMEA2619838, study PRJEB7988) | marine metagenome | biome: marine biome (ENVO:00000447); feature: surface water layer (ENVO:00002042); material: "saline water (ENVO:00002010), including plankton (ENVO:xxxxxxxx)" | depth 5 m
GCGGAAGAACTTAAAAACGGGTAGTCAAAAACGCTTTGAAACATTCCATGACTAAAGTTTTTTACGTTGATTGATTCATTACCTACCAAATATGTTCCAGAGGTAATGGTCCCAGTTATCGGAATAGCCTCATGCAATTTAGTTCTTGTTGACTGTATATCAGAAGCCTGAAGTGATTTAAAAGAAGTTGCCATTATTTAACCCTTATTATACTTTCTTGACGAATCTTACAGGGATATCAACTCTGTATCCAGTTGTAAAACCTGTTACTCTAATTGTTGAGTCAATAAACCTAAACGAAGCTCCGCTGTTAACATAGTTGCTAGCGGTAGTTCCACCTAGTTTATCAAATAAAACGTTACTTGTTTGAAGATTTTCTGATGCCAGTAGGCGAAACGCAAACCTTGTTCCATAGCGACCACCATTAGTATCGCCAATTACTGAGAACGTATCGGCTGGCGAGTCATCATTTGTAGACCTATTAAATTCTGCCACACCCGGAGCTTGTCCATCAGGTGCTGCAAAATACTGTGCATTTGAATTCAAAGAAAAATAGTAGCTTGCAATGTTATCATCATCAATAAATGATGGTCTTGCAGCCGAAGTTCCATCAAGCGACAGAACCTGTACTAATCGATTGTCCATTTCTACGAGGTACTGAGTTTCTCTTAGGGCATCGGCGTTATCTAGTTTCTGCACCGACAAGTCTGTATTATCTATCCCTTGATCAAGACAAACAAACTGACCGGCTGTTGCAAAGCTTCGATTACCACGAACAACACCAATGAATGTTCTAAATGGCGATGTATTCGTTGCAGCAGAGAAAGTATCAGGATCAGAAGTGGTATAGTCAGTGGTTACCAAATAACCACCTACCGGAATATCAGTAAAGGCCGTTGTATTCTTATCAACGGTTTGTGATACCGTATCATTGTTTTTAATAACTGGCAAGTAAAGCAAGTCATCTCGAACATAAGAAACTAGTTTATGATTCATAATTGAAGTATTATTAGTGAATGCTTCAAGGACTGGCGATTGTAAAATGTTTACATCATAAAACGCAGACCCACTTGGATGGACACCTTCTGCTGAATTGCTATTTCTGTAAAGTGTATAATCAATCTCGTCATCACCAACAGCAAATTTTGCAATACGGAAACTGCCGTCACCTGCTGCTAACCTCTTTCTGCCGGTGTCTGTTAAAACCGCATCTAAAATGATATCACCACTGTTATCTAAAAACGCCATGTTGGCTCCCTCTTATGAATAACTATTATTGTTGAACGTCCTAGTTCTTAATAAGTAGTATTGTTTTCTCTTTTTATTCGTTTTCTCTTTTTTCGGTGCTTGTAAAGTCTAGGACTAAATCAACTTTTCTGCCCGTTTCTCTCGATGTAATTCGGACTATGAACTTATTTGCGGTAATGCCGTTTTGTCCTGTCTGTGGAACTAAACTTTTTTCTGAGGAGAAAAGACCAGTTCTAGAGTTTGTGAAGCCGTTTGCCTGACTGGCCTCGGCGAATGGCTCCACTTGAATATCTGCCCCCTTAATCTCAATGAACCTTTTCATCTTCTTGGTTGGTGTTTTTGAGGTTGATATTGACGGAACAAATTCTTTGACTATCGGAGTATAGAACCCTTCAATCAAACGAAGCTCAACCTCATAAATTGGAGTAGGATTTGAATAGAAAATTTTACCTGGGACATCCTCGGTAAGCGCCCTAAAGGTATAATAATATTTTCTGTTTGGTTCTATATCATCAACAAAATCAAATCCTGTTGCAAAGGTCTCACGGGGTGCTCCAGTTGACAAATTTAGTCTTTTAATTTCTTTGCCAGCAAAAGATCTATATAGCTGCCTTCTGTTAGCCACGTTTGTGTTAATTTCATCCGTGCGATAAATAGCTATTTCTGGAGGCCTTAGCGATTCCTTAAATGATACTGTGCCGCCAGGTTGTGAAGGGTCTAATATTCTTTGATTAAATGATAGATCCCTAAACACTTCAGCCTCTTCGTTATCAAATGGGATCGTAACTATGGCATTCTCCCCGAGAAGTTCGCCAACTGACGGCGATAGGTTTATCAAAATTTTATTACTAGTGTTTTGGTACGAGAAAATACTAACCTCTGGTGTCATTGGTGGGTATGGCATTATTTTTATAATTGGATACGACACGCCACCAACTATATAATCCGGTCGCCCCTGAAGCACAGGAACGGCAAAACCTCCTAGTTGTCCCCTTTGCCCAACATTTCTCCATCCACCAATAACAAGAGGGTATTCAACTATTTTTACATTTGGCGTACTGTCTATATTAAAAGAATAAAACCCCAGCGTTCCGCCCTCTGCTTCACGAGCATTGCGTCTGTGTAATATAGGTTCGTCAGGTTGAGGGTACTGTGCAAATCTAGTCCTAAATAAGAACTTTGAACCATACACAACATCATATGCATACAACTCATATTGATAATATTTATTTGATTTTACTTGTGTGTCCACAAAATTTATTACGTCTATCTCGTTAGTGTTAGCAAAATAATAGTTCTGTAAAACCTTTCTCCTGCGTGGGCTATGGACAGGAATCTCAGCAGAATATTTTACCAACTTATACATTATGGTTTCAGAATCGCAAAGTGTCTTTGTTCCCTCAAGTAACTTCTTATATGTAACAAGTCTGTTTTGAGACTGAGTTCTAACCTCTCTCCTAACCTGATTGGTCCACGCTGACAAAGCTGCCTGCCCACCGTTGCGTTCTCTCCACGGCCCATTTAAGCTGAGTTCAGCGAGATCATCTAAAGATAGTGCTGCTCTGGTGTCCCTGATCCAAGTTTCAAAATCATAAACCTTTGTTCGAGTCCTATCCTGTACAATCGCTATATTTCTTTCTCTTGAATCAAGCACGTCAGGACCTAAACGATCAACACCTCTTGGTGCAATGGCTCCATACGTTGTAAATATAAAAGGCATGATCTGTTCACCAGATGCATTAATAATTGAATTCACCATAGAGGTGGCTCCAAGACTTTGATTTAAAAGTTGATTTAAGCTGCCTTGTTCAACCATCGGAATGGCAACTTCATTGTAAAGAGGAAACTCATGCTTATATGCGTTAAATTCCTCAAACAAATTCATTGATGTAGCATCAGTTGTTTGGTTATAATATCGTCGAGCAATTGAGGATGTAAGATCGACAACAACATTGGTGTCCCTGGTTGCTCTACCGTACTGAATAAGATAATCAGATATACCTCGGTCTTCGCCTGATTGCTGTTGGGCTCTTAACCTTGGCAGTGTTCCCTCAATAAATTCATTCAACGTTACCAGTCCATCATAGCCTCTTCTAACCTCATCGCCCTGTGGGGATGAGTCCCAACCCCGTCCGGACAATCCACCAATCGGATCTGATCCGACTGCTAACTGATACACATATAGGTTTGGAAGAGCCGATTCAGGTATCGCTCTGTTTTCAATTTCATCAGTAAATCCTGGCAAATTGTAATTAAACACACCCTGTATTTTTGCTGGCTTAGGTATCTTAACCGTATTGGGTCGGTCTTCGGTGCCAAGATTTACAAGCCCGCCTGGATGTAACCTTGTTGACGGCACTTCGTCCAACACAACAGTGTAAGGGTCTCTAACAAAACTTGTTTTTGTTTCAAAATCATAAAATTCATAAACAACTGGCTCTTGTTCCCTTGCCAAGCTTATTCTCTCTGCCGTAGTTAAAGTTGCCTTTGCTGCCTCTAAAACTTTCTCAAGTCCATATCGACTAAATATTCGCTCCATAACAGCACGGATGGAGTCATTATGACCATCATACGGAGATAGTCTCTGATTATTTGGTATGTGTCTATCGCTGTAATACGGGTTGCCAACTTCCTCTATGATAAACATAGGATGATCCACTTGAAACTCTTCAAAGTTATCATAATCTAAAACTCTAAGGATTGATCTCATTCTAGGACTAACTGTCCACCGACGCTCGGTTCCTCGACCGCTCCGTACTACGTTTGCTGGTCCGCCAATGGTTTTTGTCAAGGATCCATTTTGTAATCCAGGGCCTCGGTTAGGTTGGTTTTCTAACTCAACAAGAGGATAGAATCTTCGAACATCTTCCATAGTTTCAAAGATTTCTGGCAATCCTGCCTCAGCTAGAGCGTTTATCTCTTCTATAAAGTTAAAAGGTTCGTTAGTGCCTGCAAAACTTGCTCCTTTGGGGAATCCTGTTGGGAAAACATATCCCTTATATCTTTCTTCTGTCCCCTCAAATCGCACAGGCACTCCATTACGAGCGTTAATAAGGTTAGTCTTTTCTTCAAAATCAACTCCCTGTACAATTGTTCTACGACCACCACCTCTGCTTCTATATCCACCAACATTAAAATTTACATTAATAGAAGTTGGAGACTCAACAGTAAATGCTTGATTAGCGTATGCGTTATTTGTTTCCAGGGGTGTGTACCTTATTTTATTCCTTATGTCTCTATCGCCACCCATCAAGTAATATTTGTTGATCGGATCCATTTTGTTTAGTTGGCGCTGGCCGATCACTTGCCTAATATTAAAATTAGGCGTTCTCTCGCCTGAAAGAACATTTAGTGAATTAAATTTTTGATCGCCATCTAAAACATCTGGCTGTATAAATTCATAGAACTCTTGTCCGCTGCCAACAAGTCCTCGCCCTTCATCATCAGTAATGTCTAAGACAAAAGATGCCCTTCGTTGGTTAAGCTCTCCTTGGCTTACCACAGGGGCCTGGTTTCCTTCATTTCTGTCGCCAGCAGGCATTCTAGTCCCCCCTCAAAATGAAATATCTATTGTAAATAGGAAGATCAAACATTTCTTTAAAGTCTATGTCAACGCCCTTGTTTAAGTTATTGGTGTTGCCAGAAACTTCGCCCTGTGTAACAACTAAATCATTTTTTGAAATATTCCTAACTCGACACAAAAGCGTTGTATTTGTTGATGAATTGTAAAAATCAGGTGTGAATTTTCTCCACACGGGACGTGAAGCCTTTCTTGAAAAGGTTGGATCACTTGGCCCACTTCTTGCTCCAAAAGGAATGTTCTCAAGGCTCTCAAAACCCGCCAAATATTCTATGACGCCTATTTGTTTATAATTCATCCAAAAAGTCAAAAACTTAGCGTATGTTTTCATCGGATCACGAGCGGACTTATATGGTGGGAAATCTTCATTTTGATTAATGTATGATATCGAGTCTGAAAAGTCTCCTACATCGACATCCTCTAGTTGCGGTCTGACCGCATCAAAACCTAGCCCGCCAAGAGATTTTGGTCTTTGAGAAGTTGCTACAACGAACATAGATTTAATTTGGTTTGGAATTTCAGAATATTTGTTTTCTATTGCACTTTGGACACTAATGTCATCTAGCCCTAGTTTATTAACATTTGCTACCATAGAATTAAAAGACTCTTGAAGATATGTTACTCCATCCAGCTTGGAATCTATTTGTAGTTCACCAAGAATTGCGAATGTTAATTTTGTAGGAGGCAAGCCAGCGGGAACTCTTGGCAACTCATCTTTGTCCAACGATGAGGGGTCAAAGACGGCTCCGTAAGTTCCGGTTGCATAAGGGGCCAGTTCTTGCTCTGTTGTCTTTAAAAAGTCTTTTGCCTCTAAGTCGGTATCTTCATTTCCTCCAAGAAAAGTCCCTATAATTCTTGGAGCGTCTACTTCAGGATGTTCATTGCCATCTTTGCCAATTTTAATAATTTTACTAACATTTTCCCGACAGTAGGGACAGAAAATTGCTGTTCTATGCCCTCGTCAATTATACACCCCAAGGACGACAAAGAGTGATTAGCACTATTATATAAATCTCTGGGTGTTACGTCGAAGTCTTGTGCCGAAAAGAAGGGCAAGCTATTGTTGTGAGAATAAATCTTATTCTTAATAAGGTCCGAGAACAAGTCCGCATAGGTGTTGATATCATAGGATAATATATTCTCATCCTGCGACCTGTAAGATGTCTGAACTATGGTTTGTTTTCCAAAGTTTTTAATCGCTTTTGGAGTAAAATATTGGTAGCTAGAATTTTCATATACAGTACCGTCCGGGCTTGCAAACGAAGCGGGTGAGCCTGGCTGGTTGTAAGTTCCAAAATACTTGTTAAACTCTTCTCTTCTTCTATTGTTGAAAAAATCTCTAGAAAATGTTGGCAATCCTCCAGGGTTTGGTATGTTTCCGGCCACATCCTGAGAGAGATAAAGATACCCTGTGCCGTACCTTTTTCCAAATTCAAACAAGTCACTAAAATAATGTTTATGGTTTAATATATTGATTCTTGTGGGGGTCGTATTAGCAGACAGTTTTTGCAGCGCTGTTGTTGACTCCAAGGCCGGATCTTTTGGGAACTTGGTTTCAACTATTTGCTCTATGCCTCTTTTAAATAACTCCACGGTATCGTAAAATTGTTTTATACCATTTGGATCTTTTTTATTGACCATAGACGTTAACATATTAACAATGGCATCGGAACTTAATCCGCTAACAGGGATCATTTTTGTATATAAATCAACAAACTTTGTAATATCAAAAGTCAAAGATTCTAGCAGTGTTTGCCCATTGAAAGCTATCGAACCAAGCGGAACTAATCTTTCGTTTTTTCCCATATCATATAAACCAACACCATCTGATACTATGTCCACTTTTGTCTCAAAGTCGCCTGGTGGCGAGTTAACAATCATGTCATACGCTCCAATGGCACGAGATGATATTGAAGATAGAAGATTCAAGTATTTTCTAAGATACATTAAAGATGGATCATAAACATTAACTTCAGCGGCATATTGAAAAGTTCCCGCTGTTAAAGTCTTAAACTCCTCCTCATAGGTATCATAACCCTCATAGAAGCTCATTCTGCCTATGACAGTAGGATCTAAAAAAGCACCTAAACTTGGTATTAGAACAAGGCTTGGAATGACTTCCTCTGGCCTATAATATGACTCATCAAATTTTTTCTGTCTACCAAAAGTTAAATCATTTAGCGCTAAAGATGGCTCAATTCTGATTTGCCTTTTAGACATTATTATATCCAGACACTTTACAGTATCTTCTTCAACAAACCCCATATCTGGATTTCCATTTAATAAATCTCTTGCTGTATTAGGATTAACGTAGAGAAATGGGAACTCGCTTTTTTTTGATAAAAAAGATAGTTTATCAAATACAAAGCCAAACCTAGCACTATCATTTTCACACCTAGTTACCCAGAAATCAGAGAAAAAATTCTCCATCTTAATCTCTTCTGAAATTTTGTTGTCCAAGTCCAGGGTTTTTAGAAGTTCGTTGGTTGTAGCGTTAATCTGTCCCTTAAGATCAATAAGCTTTAGTTGTTCATATCCCCTCTCGTCAGACAATTTAGCGGCCAAAGCAGGGTTTGTTATTTCTGTTTCTATCTCATCTGGGGTTATTGCTAGTGATTTTTGCTGTGTCCTATAATTAAACTCTGTTCCCTTAAAGACCGATCTCTTAATAAAACTCATCCCTGTTTCTAAGAGTCTTTCCTCTTCTGCTATGGCATACTCTTTTGAAATGCCCTGTCCTTCAAGGAAGGCCGCATTGTCCATATATGTAAAAGCATAAAATCTTATGTTTGATAAATCAGTATTTGTATATTGTTCGGTTTTACCGAGCCTAAACTCAAATGTTTTCAAAACAATATTTTCCAAAACATAATTTTGAAACTGTTGAGAATTTGGTAAATCAGCGTTCTTTAAGACTGCCCTAACTTTTTTATCCTTCAGCACTCTACCGTCTTTGTCTTTAACTATTGCATCATTTGCTGGCACATCACATACTATGATACCCTCATTTGTTGATGTTTGGTCATAATAAATCTTGTCTTGTAAATTTGTTTTTAATATGTCTAAAATAGACTCTGACCCAAATGGTCCAATCGGTGATAAAAGTGCATAATTAGATGGACCTATGGCATTAATCAAACCGTTATAAAACTGATCGGCGTTTTCCTCTCCAGAAACAGACATCAATCCAGCACTATACTCATTCATCCTTTGTGTTATAAAGTCTAAATTTGAACCTTGATTTCCAAAACAAGCTATGATCCTAATCCTTAAATTATTGATGTAATTTGCAGTAGTATAAAATCTTGCAAACTCTGGGTCTTCTATCAATGGTTGTAAAATAGCTTCGGAGATTTTTGGTGTAACAGAAACAATCACCGTTTCCTCTCCCGCTGTCTCATCTGTTGTTTTTATGTCATTGGTTACAGTCACCTGATCTATGGTAACACTAGGGTAATTTGACGACAAGTAAACTAAATTAGTCTTATCCTGTAGTCCTGGTACCAGGCTCGGGAAAAATGTATTTTGATTTTGTGAAATTTCAACAGCCATTAAATATCATCACACGGATCAACAGGATCAGTAGGTCCGCCCTCGTATAAGGTTTCGCCTCTTATCTCTATGTCTTCAATATCATCGTCAACTCTTATTGATAAAAAGTACTCAACATAACTAGGATCTAGCAGCGGGATATTTTCCCCAATTATTTCGTCGTCACCAGATAAGGCCCTGGCATATTCATTTGGGTCTTCTTGTATCCTCATTCCCGCTGCGTCAACAAAATTATCGTTTATAAAATTTAACCTTTCCAGAGGTCTATCTTGCTGTTCCTCTCTTATTGGTGCCCTAAAAACTTCAATATCAAAATTACCGTTCACATTAAATATTGAATTAAATTCTTGAATATCAAGCAAAAGACGACCTTCCTTTGTTAATTCAAATAGATCCTCTGTGACCTCTCGCCCACCCCGTTGAACAACAACATCATTAGCATCAACATTGACTGTTATTTGGTCAATTTCATATTCCAACGGCAAACTAGAAGAAAAATAAGGAATAATAATTTCTGACCCAGAGGCACCGCTTCTTAGGGGAAACTCCTCAGTTCCAGATACCGACAGTGGTTCGCTGCCAGGCATAGTTTTTATTTCCCACGCTGGTGCAAAACTCTTAAGTGGACTACTAGTTCCAATCGGTCTAAGAAATTTAGCATTGGCCGGAGTTACTTGGTCGGGATTCAAAGCTCCTGCGTTTGTATTCTCTGTGTGTCTTTCACCTGTTGCCGTAAAAAATTTATGATTTCTTTCCCAACCGCCATCACTTATGACAGATAATCTTGGGGTTGTCTCAATTCGATCAACGATACTGTTTTGCTTTTCTTGGCTAACTTTAGGATTGTCTTTTTGTATGCTTCCACTTGGCGAAAACTCACTATCATAAAGCACATCATCATCATGAAAAGAATAAAACTTAGGAACAAACTTACCCATAGAAAATGACCGCTTGCCATGCTTGGTAAGTTCAATCTCCATTACCTGTTCTTTTCGATCAAAAAAATTAGCCATACAATAAATACATTCCGATATGAATTACTTCACTATTTAATAGCCGCCGCCACCGCCGCCGGATCCTCCTCCAGTACCGCCGCCACCTCTAGGAGGCTGCCCTGGCATTGAACTTGGTGCAAAGCCTTGCTGTTGTGGCTCTCTAGCTTTAGACATTTCTTCTGCACGGCGACGCTCCATCTGGGCAGGAGTCATATTTCTAAACTGTTCTGGTATATCCTCTTGTCGCATTTTACTCATATCAAATTGCTCTGGAGACATTGGTCGCTCCCCTGCGTTTGGATCTTGTTGCGGGAATTGTTGCCCTTCTGGTGGTGGTTCCATGCCCTCTGGTATCACGAGCGGTGGTAACCCCTCTGGTGTTCCCTCCCCCTGTTGAGCAAGAGCGTTCTGCGCTCCTGGGGGTAGTCCCCTAAATCCTTCAGGTGGTGGAGGGGCGTCACCAACACCCACTGGTGGTGATACGGTCGGAGCATTGATTCTCACTTGTTCCATTTGTTGGTTTTCAAGAATCTTTTTATTTCTTGCTCCACGGCTTCGAGCGTTTGTTTCCTGTTCCTCTGAGATATCCTCAACTTCTCTTTCTAGTTCTGGCCTAAACCCAACGTTGACAGATATTTTTCCTAATTCCACAAGGGAACAATAGTCATATGGCCAGTTATATGTATTTCCAGCGACCCCCAAATCATCGCTAACATATAGCCCCTTAGTGTATTCTGTTTTTTTCCGGCGCAAGAAATCTTTTTGTTCGTCTGGTAAGTTATCTGCTATCACGCCAAAGATGTTGTCATAAGAGAAAGACCCAGGTCCTCCGTTTAGCTCCTCAGACATAAATCTGAAAAAGGTGTCAACCCCACGCTCTTTAACTTTGAACACCATCCATTTAATCTCTGGTATGAATCCATCCTTAGATCCTACTGGGGCGATGTCGATTAGGTCTACCCTTGGGTGACCGCTTCTTGGAATACCCAACTCAAGCTCTTTAAGGATTAATTCTGGAAATATTGTTTTGTTACCAACGCCAGAAGCCCTGTCGCCCGGCATGTAGTGGTCAATCGCAGAAACGCTTGTTTTCATTGTAGCACCAATGTCGGGCATAATACCTTGCCACATATCCGCCAAATCCTGTCTGGAGAGCGCCACTGTGTGTTCAAGCAGATAGACTACGGGTATGTTAACATCTTCGTCTGTTGGCAAGATAGAGTCGTATTCATCGCCACCGAATGGATTAATAAAAGAAGATACCTTTGGATAGTTCGGAGGCAACAAGGATGTCAGTTGTTTTTTGAGAGATGGCGGCAAAGAGTATTTTGTAAAATTCTTTCTAAACTCTTTGACTTTTGGTCCCAAAGCAGACATATTGCCTTTCAAGGTTACAACCTTCATTTCCTGGCTTGTTGGCTCTAAATAAAATGGCATTGCTAGCACGGCCTCAGAAATTGTCTTTTCACCGCTTTCCGCTAATTGTCCAAGTCTTCTTGCTTTTTCTGGCTGGAAAGTGCCGGGAGACTGTATGTCGTCTTCTTTAAATCCAACTAGCCTAGCCAAGGAATCCACTTCACGATTAGAATCTATAACAAACTTAGGAACTTTCTTGACAACTTGAACTTTTGCCGTTCCAGACAAAACAGTGCCGGTCGATTCGTTAGTTCTCTGAGCGCCAGATCCTGTTGGATTCCCAAGAAGTCTTAACTCTGTTGAGTCTACTGAAACGTCCGAAATATACATAAACACACCCTCAGCAGATGAAGAGGGCATTACTCCATATTGATGCCACATACCTCTGACTTTTGGATCATGTTCTCCAACATTAACAGAGGAACTAAAAGCATAATCGTTATCTGCTGTTGGGAAGTCCAAGATAGGACACTCCCACTTAGGCATAATCACCCACTTATTTTGATCTCTTGGTGATACGTCTGCTGCATCTGTGGGATAAACATTGTCAATAACAAGAGATGCATCCAAATCTTGTCTATTTTGCCAGGCTCTATTGAAGCCGTAAGCAGGAACGCCATCGAGACTTAACACCTGATCGTTGGCCCCCATAAAAGATCCGGAGTCAAAATCATAATAGTATCCATTTTCGTTATTATATTCAACAAATAAATCTTCGCCGCTTAAAATCTCTCTTAGAGTGACCTCTCCTGACTTCCTGGGCACATAGGTAATTCGAACAACGCTCGGTCCATAAAAATATGTGGGCGTATACGGGGCAAACTCTGCTCGGTGATATGGCCACTCTTGCCCCTGAGGCAGTCCGCCGCTTTGGTCAGTTGTTGCAACAGTAAACAGTGGTGCCAATAAACCTCCAGCAAATGGACCTTCAACCGTAACGCCCGCACTGGGTTGGTCTGGCTGGACGGCGCTGCCAACAATCTCGGCTCCATTAAAGCGATTAGTGAACAACCTTTGTGTCATTGTCACTTCGCCTGTTGACCCATTCGCAGCCGAATCAGTCTTTAAGTCTCCATTAGTGTCAGCTAAGTTCAATGCGTTGAATATGGCCCCGCCAACAGAAACAGCATCACCTACACCTTGGCAACCTATGACATATTCAGTAGCACTACTTCTTGCTGGGCTACTAACCGCAACACTCTTGTCAAACAGGAAAGTAACTTCGGCTGTTTCGCCAGATTCATTAGACCCAGTTATTCCAATAAATTTGCCATCAAGAATATTTTCATCAAAGTTGTTTATTTCCATACTGGCTGTGGCCTGAGCGCCATATTTCACTGAATTGGGGGATTCTGCGTTTGGTCCAGCGGCTAGCATCTCGTTCCAGTCAAACGATCCAGTCGCTGTCGCTGGTCCAAAAGCTGCCGGGTTACTATACATCATGTGTCTATCAGTCTGCTTCATACCGATTTCCATAATATAGGCCTTGTCCTTCGAGACACTGACGGTTCTTGCTTCATTTTGTTGGGCAGCAGCGGCACCAGCGGGGTTATCTGCCGGGGCTCTAGATGGTATCTCTGCCACAAACTTAGACATAAATCCGCCATCTTTTTGTTTTTTCAAAAAGAACCTTGGTATGTTAGCCATAAAGTTTGACATACCTAAACGATACAAATCATCATCAAATTTCTGGAATATTGTTGATGTTACTATTCCCATAAATCCTTCTTCGTAACTTTGAACAAGGGCACCAGTTGTGGGGACAGAGGCTGTTATCTCTTGATATAGGACTGGGTTTGTGTCAGATAATACAATGCCTCGCTTGTCGGTTGAGATGTGCTCCATCGGCTT
>CEOA01008357.1_pt1 | contig 12615 bp, 8 predicted proteins | sample 530251 | NCBI WGS metagenome assembly CEOA01 (sample SAMEA2619838, study PRJEB7988) | marine metagenome | biome: marine biome (ENVO:00000447); feature: surface water layer (ENVO:00002042); material: "saline water (ENVO:00002010), including plankton (ENVO:xxxxxxxx)" | depth 5 m
TTGGATTGATATGTCGGCCTAAGTTCTGACTGAGTTACATTGTCACCCTGTTTAACCATGTATAAGGGTGATTTGTTACTTAGCCCAGTAAGGTCTTGAGTGGCATCGCCTTCACGCTTCCAACTACTAGCAGCTCCAGATCGTATTGTTTCTAATACATCTGTGATCTCAGTTTTAGGCGGATTAGCTGTAAAATAATTCTTTACTTGTTTAAACAGATCATAGATCTTTTGAAGTATTGGATGGAGCTGCCGCTTAATTTCTTTTGGAGGCTTGCCTGTAGTATCCATAGCCCTGCTATACGCAGCAGATGTATAAGCAACCAGCTCACTAATGGTTTGCTTTTCATTAAGCATGGCAAAAGCATCTTTCATACCCTGCTCACCAAGCTCTTTACGAACAACAGATTCCATTAAAGGAACATTATTCATAAGAACTTTAACTTCGCTGTCTGTTAAAAACCCATTGTTCAGAAGAAAGTGAGTAGACTCATGGTAGGCTCTGTTTTGTATGTCAAGATGACCATCCTCTAACGCAACAGCAACGATATTTCCTGTCTGTAATCCAAGCGCCCTACCAGCTAATATGGTTTGCCCATTATAATTAACCAGCTCTAAGCCTTCTGGGATGATGGTTTCCTTGTCATCAACTGCGCCCTTTAACCCATATAGCTGATCAGCAACAATCATTCTTGCTTGAGGCCCAGCCACTCTACGAATTATGTTTTGTACTTCATTCGCTTCGTTTATATCTAAGGCAATTCTTTTCTTAGGAACATATATGGCTGGCCCATATTTTGTTTCAGCATCTGGAACAGCTTCTACATCTACAGGCGCTTTAGTTTTATCGACATCGTATCTGGATCTAGGTTTAGCCATATATCGAAGGTCTGACATATCGTCAGATTCAATAGCTTTATTTATAGAATCCTGATGATCTAAGCCTTGGTTCCTAAAAGAAATATATTTTCCTTTAAGCACGCTAAGAAACTCTTGTTCTTTTCCTTCTATCGCAGAGGAGTGCATAACATTTTCTAAACTCGCCAACTCCTCCGCTGTAGCGCTTACCGCTGCTTCATCAACCGCCGCTAAGCGATGGGTTTTAGGAGCTTTAATACCATACTGCTGCTCCATTGCATCAATCATTCCGTTGACATCTTGCTTGGAAACAGTTTCCTGAACGACTACCTGATCATCGCCTTTTTTGTTCTTATCAATAACGGTGATTACATATTGATCACCTACCTGTGTTGGTTTCTTAAACCCAAGCTTAGGCTCAAGTTGTACAGGCTCCTCTATTGTCTCCTCTGCCGTCTGATCCGCAACAGGTGTAGGAGCATCATCAACAACAACAGGCTCTTGTGACGGCTCTACAGGGCTTGTAGGGGCATCTTTCCTAGCCGCCTTCTCCTCTTCTAGCCTAGCCTTTCTAGCCGCAACGTATGAGTCTATGGTTTCGTATAATCTAATTTTTTGATCTTGGGTAAGATCCTCTAAAGGGGTATCGGGATTGCCAGTAACAATCGCTATTAATTCTTTTCGATCTTTTTTAGGAACTCTTTTCTTTTCAAAGCGATCTACTATTGACTTTGTTTCTATTTCTAACGCTTTATCTTTTGGAGGAGTATCAATTCTTCCAAGAATAGTAGTGTCATCTTCTCCAATAATTCCGGCTGTGCGCGTGCTAACATCACCCTCGGATTCACTTTGAACTCCATCGCCAAGAGATCCATCATCTATAGCTATATCTTCTTCTGCTCTTGCTAAATCTTTTGCTGTTTCCTCAGACACGTTATAGTTGCCTGTAGGATTTTTTCTGTTTAGCTCCTTTGTAATGGCTTTTAAATCATAATGCTCTTGAGGGGTAAGCTGCGCAGTAAGCATTCCCTCTTCAGCAGCAGTTTCAGCAGCTTCAGCAACGCTCATTTCCCCCGCATCTACCGCTGCTTTTAACTCATCATTAAGCATCATGTAGTTACGGGCATCCGCTAATTCAGCAATGCTTAACTTGCCAACCTCTACACCTTCTCCGCCTTCAGTAACATACTTAGGCGACATAAGTATAGAGTCTTTAGAAAACGAATAGCCGTTTAAACCGGGAAGATTGTTCAAAGGAACATCAACTGAATTTCCATCAACAAGCATTTGAGCAACGCCACTTTCTTCATCAATCGACATTACTTCGGCTTCGACTTCCTCGCCGTTTTCATCATATATCTTGACCACTTGCTCTTGCTGTTGCGCTTGAGCTAAAAGGTCTGTGTTAACAGGTTCTATTTCTGGAGCTTGTTCGTATTCTTTTTCGGCTCTTTTTTCAGACTTAGTTCTTAATCCCTTAGCCGTACCCTTTAACATTAAGTCAAAGATTGCACCCGCTGTTCCACCGTAGCCAAAGTCAGACAACATACTTTCGCCGATCTCTATGTCGGGATCGTAATTGAATTTAGCTGCGTACTCCTGAAGCAAACCAGATATAGCTTCTTGCGTGCCTTCTGTTATTCCAGTTGTTGCTGCCGAGCCTAATGTAGATGCGTCAATCCTTTGAGCAATATCTTTTATAATGCTATTTTTTGTTCCAACGGGCAGCATATTAGGCAACCCTCTAAGAATGCCTTCAATAGGCAACAGCTCTAAAGCGCCTATAGGAATACCCAAAGCAATTGCTAGATTGCGCTGACCCATTGTGTATTCACCACCAGCTTCTTTATAAGCATCTATCATTTGAGCTGCTTGACCAGAACCTGCACCAGCAGCAAAACTCCACTTAATGCCTTGTAATCCTCTAGCTAATGCCTTTGCTCTATTAGCCGCAGAAAGAAACTCTGTTCCTTTGCTAGCTAATGACGCACTTCTAGCCATAGCGCCAGCTTGACCAAATCCCGGTATAGCAAACAAAACCATTCCGCCAAATGCTTCAGCAACCTTGCCAGCTATAGTGGTTTCATTCCCTATAAGCTCTCTAGTTTCTTTTATTGTTTTAAGAGCTTCTGATGTCTCTGGATCTAAAGCATCTTCAAGACCAACAACATCAGTAGCAAGATCGGCAATATTAAATATTCCCTCACCAATTGTTAACGCCGTTTGCCCAACACCTCTGCCAACACCTCTAGGTATTGCTATAAGAGGATTATCTGATTCAGGCTCTGGGGCTGGCTGTGGTTGAACGTCAAATATTCCCGGCCCGCCTCTTCCAGAAAACAAATCCACCATTAACGCTGGCTCTGGCGGAGGAGTTGTAGGAGCTAAAGGCTGTTGAGACAAAGGGGCTGGCGGCGGCATACCAGACATCATTGCCATAGGGCTTCCCGGCTGAACAGGATCAATTACTTGGTTTTCAAAAGGATCTTGGGGAGCGCTCGTTAAAGACTCCAGCATCATTGCTGCCGCCGGATCTTTTTCAGCTAATAATAAAAGTCTTTCAAAATTGGTTTGTGGCTCTGCCATACACTTTATTTAATAACTTTTTTCAAAAGACTTTGATTGTATCTTAAATATGGTCTTAACTTTTTGTATTCTTCAATCAGTCTTTTAGGATTATTGCCAAACTGACCTGATAAACTTAAATCATAGCCTATGTTATCTAGCAATAACTGTGATCCAATTTTATTTTCATCTTCATAATTTTGTGTAACTTGAGCCATTGCCTGTTGCAAAGCAGTATCGCCTCTACCAGCTTCTACTTCCGACTTATACACTTTATCTAAATCAAGCATTATATCATCCAGCGTTCTATTAACTGCCTGAATAGCTCCCGGAAGACCAACCTCTGCTGCATTATTTTTTATTGCCGCATAAAGATTTTCTTCTTTAGGGCTAATTTTAAGAACTGCTTCAATATTTGTTTTGCGTATGTCATTAGCGCTATTAAGCCATGCTTCTTTAACAGTTTGTTGATAATTAAGAAAGTCCATTCTTTGATCATCAGATATACCTTTAACATCCAACCCATACTGAACTCTTTTCCAAAAATCATTATTCAGCGCTTGTTGATATGCTTGATCAGAAGCTTGTTTATTTCTAGCAAGGCTCAATCGAGTTGTATTAGCAGTATCAATCTTCTTAAGTAAATCCTGCTGCCTCTTATAGTCTGTATTTGCTTTATTGCTTTCTCTGGTATAGGTATCCATAGCGTGCTTATACAGCTCTTTTTGTTCTTGAGCAGTCATCTTACTCATAACATCTGTTGCGCCAGCAAACCCTTCAGATATAGCTGATAAAAAATCTGGCTTATCGCTTGCTGCTGCTTTAAAAAATGCTGCGGCAACACCAAAATCTGTTTGTTCTTTTAATCGCTTCTTAATATTTTCTCTAGTTGGAAAATCTGCTTCTAAATCCTCCATAGATTTTAATCTGTCGTTTAAACGTTTTTCTGCTGCTGCTTCCCTATCCATAAGAGTCTTCATGTACTTATCATCAAGATGTTTAGTAAGATAACTCATTGAATCCCCAGAAGATCCAGTTTGTGTTGGCCCAGTAAGCCCTCTTGATGCCGCATCACTTCCAAGCACAGTTGCTACTGATTGTTTTAAAATATCATCATCACCCGCAATATCTTCAACATTTTGAGCTACTGCTTGAGAAGCAATAGAAGATGGCATAAATGCACCAGATTGTTGATTAGCTTGAGCCTGAGAGCCGCCAGCGCCGACATTTTGTTGACCAACAACAGCTTGATTCTGTGTGCCAGCAGAAGAAGGCGGAGCAGTATTAACGTTTACGTTTGGCCCTTGAGCCGCAACATTTTGTAATCCAGTTATATTTGGCGCAGAGTAAGCTGATGGAAGAACTGCAAGCTGAGAATTAGCTGGAATAAATGCAGGAGTTTGACCTTGCGATCTGCTTAAAAACTGCTGCTGAGTTGGTAAATTACTAATAGTTCCTTTAGGCAATCCAGCAGAAGAAACATATTGTTGCATTCTTTTATCTTGCTCTTCTCTAAGAGCATCATCTATAACCTTTTGCCTCATTATTTTTGATCCAGTGCTAATAGCGCCAGTACCAGATACGGCGGGATACATAGAAGATGCTTTTTGAGCTGCTGGATTTAAAACAGATGTATAGTCTTCTCCGTAAACGCCCATAAATTTATCTTGAGCATCTAACAACTTTTGTACATCAATTGTTGTTTGAGGGGGAAACATTGTTTGATCCCCAATATCATATGGATTTACATATCCTTGAGCTATTAAAGCATCAACAAACTCTTGATTTAAAGAACCTTGATCTAAACCAAGCGTTCCAGTAGAACCATTTGAAAAACGCCTAACTAGACCACCTACATTAGCTTGAGCTATACCCATCTGAGCATTGGCAAACTCTTGAGGCATACTGGCATCTTGGTTAAGCATTGCCATAGCAGGATCGCCTTGGTACATATCAGGCTGCATACCCATAGGAGGCAATGGTTGTTGTGGCATTTGTTGCGGCATCTGTTGTGGCATAGCACGCTGTAATAGTTGATCTAACACAGGAGGCTGTTGCTGCATTTGCTGTTGTTGCGCATCCTGACGTATATCTTCTCTTGCCTTCATCTCTGTAGCAGCAAGAAGACTACCCATGCCTTCACCCTGCGCAGCAACTTGCGCAAGCATCTCATCAGGCATAGCCTCGGTGCGTTCTGCGATCTTTAACAACTGCTCCATTGCCATGTTTAAACGCTCCTTATACTGTCCTGCCACGGCCTAGCGCCAATGCGCCCAGACCTAAGTTAGCCATTTGTCCTAATCTGCTTGGAGCTGGTGATGTGCTAGTTTGCGTTTGATTCGGCCCTAACGCACTTACATTTTGCTTCATAAGATTAGAGTAGAACGCCAACATTTCTCTTGGGTAATCACGCTGCCTTATAAAGTCTTGGTATGCCATGTCTAAGCCCCGCTGTTCTAAGCCTCTTATATCCTGACCAGCTTGTGCTAATGCTGCTACACGCTGTAGATCCATCGCTTGTTCTATCTTATCAAGATCAACCCCATACCTTGCAGCAGCATCTCTTCTTCCTAACGCAGCAGCAAAGGCTCTTTGGTTAGCCAACGCCGCTCTTAAATCCTGATCGCCTCTAGCTCTAGCCGCCTGATCTGTTGCTATGGCTCCTCTTAACCCTTGCTCGCCAGCCGCTCTAGCAGCAGCGTCTGTAGCTATCGCAGCTCTAAGCCCTTGCTCACCAGCAGATCTTTTAGACAAGTCTGCATACTGTTGAGCTGTTAATCCTAACTTAGCGGCAGTTTCTGCTGACCTATCAGCCATTTGCTGCGCTTGTAAGTTTTGCAACCCTGCGGCCCTAGCTGCGGCATCAGATGCAATCTGTGCTTGTATGTCTTGTGCGCCAGCCGCTTGACCAAATCGAGCGGTTGCTTCTTGGGCGCGAGTAGCCATTTGCGCTCTAGCTCTTTCTGCCGCATCTCTTGACTGAGCCGCTGTTAATCCCATTTGAGCGCGAGTTCTTTCCGCCTGATCTCTTAACTGCTGCACTCTAAGATCACGATCTATATCACGAGATGATGCAGTCAATGCTTGCTGATACGCCCTATCTAGCGCTGATGCCTCTATGTCGGCTGTGCCTTCATCAAACGCTGTTTGAGCTGTTTGCTGTTGTAATAAGCCTCTTCCCCCAAATGCAGAAGCTCCACCTGCTGCGGTATCTCTTGCTCTTTCTTGCGCTCGTCTTTCCTGAAATGCTTTTTGTCTTCTTGCTAATTGCCTATCAAGAACCCGCTCTGTATACGGATTCATGTATTCATCTATATTTGCCGTAGATCTTTGAGCTGAAAACTCTCCCGGCCTATAAGTTGATCTTATTTCTCCGGGCCGATAATCCGAAGTAATGTCTGCGCCTTGAAATCCAGCTCTAATTTGTCCGGGCTGATAACCAGAATCAAAGTCTCTAGCGGTAAACCCAGATGTAAAATCAGAACCAGTATAGCCAGTAGATATAGTTCCCGGCGAATATGCAGAAGTTATAGTTCCCGGTTGGTATCCACTAAAAGCAGAAAGATAATCAGTCCCTGCTGCTGGAGTGCCAGTTTGTCCAGCAAGGTTTGAAAAATATGTTTTGCCCGCAGAAACTCCCGGCAATGCACGATTAGCAATTGCTTGCACACCCGTAAAAGCTGCTTGCTCTTGAGGGGTAAATCCAGCTACTCTCCGCCCGCCATAAGGAATGTAGTCTTGTTGCATTAAGGCATCTGCCATTTGCAACGACTTCTGCATATATGGCATTAACTCATCTGGAAACGACTTCTGCGTTACAGTGCTTTCCTGTTGTACTCTTTGTGTGCCGCCGCTTTTACGACCCATTTACAACCTCCTTCAACATATCGCCAGATTCAAAGCCAAATAGATCTACATCTTCTTTGCTATCTTCAGCTTGATAATCTATATCTCTTGTCATTGTTACAAATTCTTTTTTGAAGCCCTTTTCTTTCCATATTTTTTCAAAGGCAACCGCAGTATTTGTTTCTAATCCATCAAGCTTTAATTCTTTAGCAAAGTTATCTAACACTTCTAATGCTTGATCGCCCCACTCTTTAACTCTTAACCCACTTAACGTGTTTAAATCTAAATAAGTTTTGCGGGGATAATAAGAAACAGAACATATAAAAAACGCAATAATGTTTTCATCTTCTTTTACAACCCAAACAAAACAAGGCTGCTCTACAATCTGGTCAAATATATCAGCAGTCAAATATCTGCCATAACTTCTTTTCTGAAGATTATCAGCTAAATGTTTTATCTGAGGCCACACAGATAACACATTTTCTTTCTTTACCATTTCTATAGTAAATGACATTTTACAGCTTTAAATCCAACATTATATCTTCTGGGGTTTCGCTCATTTCTTGAGGCTGAATTTCAGTATTAGTCTTCATCATTCTAATATTGGCAATCATCTCATCTAACAGCTCACCACCCCTCTCGGAGCTTCCATCGCCTATATGAGAGACAACATCAGCAGGTATGACATATTCATCCCTAGACAACAATATAGGCTCTACGCCCTCTATAGTTGCCGGAACAAAATCATCCATGCCACCACCAGCTCCCTCAACCATGCCTTCAAAATATTGATCTTGAATAACTACAGGGCCACCATTATCAAAACCTCTTGGATAAGGAGTAAGTCGCATTGGACTTCTTAATGCGTTTAAACGTCTATTCATATTAAGACATAAACCTAAAGTTTTGACCCATGCCTATATCGCCAAGGCCCGGTATTCTAGTTGGTGTAGGCGCTGGAGAATACATGGTATCTTGCATATAAGAATCTACATTAAACTCCGGTGTTATAGGTGGTGCTAATTGCTGGTTTGGGCTAGCTGCTGTATTTCCGAAAAAAACTTCTCCGGCCATATCTCTTGCCATTTGCTGATCTTCTAAGCTTGTTGAAGGGTTAATTCCAAAAAATTCTTTGTTTTGGCTTGTAGGTGCGCTTGCATTCATTCGAGCATCAAACGCTGCATCTTCCATAGACTGTCTAGCTAAGTCTTCATAAGAAGCTCTTGGAAATCTACCGGGAACTCGTGATGTAAAATCTGGAGTTTCAACTGTTCCAGTAAACTCAGCAACATTTCCAGCAGTATTAGAAATATTAGCTGGCAATCCACCTCGTCCAACTAAATAACTAAACATTTCTGCATCACTAGGGCCGAACTCTCTGCGACCACCTCTTCCAAAATTAAACATTCCAATACCAGCAAACGGACTAGCAACAGGAGTTGTGCTTGCAATATTTGCTGGGCCAGCAGTAGAAAGATTAGTTTCAGCTTGATTTACTGGAGCTGGGCCATAAATGTTTGACGAGCTAAAATCAAAACTAGGAGGAGGGGTTACTTGATCAAAACCTCTAAGCCCAGTTAACTGTATAGGCTCATCTGTCTGGCCTCCAGTTTGAAACTTCTTTACATGACCGCCTGTTTTAGCAACAGGTATTACTTGGAAGGGATTAGCAAAGTAATCAAACTCACCGCTTCTGCCAGCATCGTAACCCATTTCAGGCATCTGTATCCCTCTGTCTCCGGGTCTTACTTCCTGATAAAAATCATCCTTCTCTTCTTCTTGCATATCGCCGCCATCACCGGGATACATGGCAATTGCGTCAGATGTAACAGCGCCTTGAAGCATTGGAGCCGCAATGTCCCCAATGCCTATATCGCCAACTGCTTCTCCAATACCTGAAAACATTCCACCATCAGGCCGAAGACTAGTAACTGGATCTGAAGGCAACGATGATGCTACACCTACGCCAGAAGCATCTACAATGTCAGGGCCATACGATATTGTAGGACTTGGCGCAGAAGTTAAATTAAGATTTTGCGCCTGTTCTGCTCCGCCCATTAAATCTGCTACAGAAGAGCTTACTTGGTCAACAGGAGGCGCAGCAACAGGAGACATTTGTGCAACATTAGATACACCGCCAGCAGCTCCAGAAGTATCAGCTATTTGCTGTGTTGCCCCTGAAGCCCCATCGCCCAAACCTTTAATCAAATCACCGCCAACCTTACCTATAAGACCACTCATTAATCCTGACTTAATGCCTTCTTCAAGACTGCCAGTTGCCGCTGTAGTAGTTACTCCTGATGCTAATGCTCCTGCGGCTGTTGGGCTAAGAGCGCCACCAAGAGAAGCAACCTTTCCAAGACCTCCTATTAAACCTGTAGCCCCTGCTGCGGATGCTTTAGCAGCCAATGACGCTATTAACGGAGCTAAAAATGCAAACGCTTCTGGCTGTCCTGTTTGCGGGTTACGGGTCAAGCCTCCGGGGGCCATCTGGTTTAATACCTGAACCTCCGTTGGGTTCATATGAACCATCATCGAATCGCCATAACGACCTTGATCCGCAAGCCTTTCAGCCTGTCTTTGCATGGGTGCTTGGCGTGGCCTAAATGAGCTGTTCATATTAATTCTCCCACCTGTATTATAGGAATTATCTGTTCTGTTTTCTCTACGAAAAACATTTCTTAATTCGTTTCCAACATCTCTAAGATTGCTTCGTCTAAGCTCTTTATCGGTTAAAAATCTTTTATAATCTTGACCCGTTTCTCTAAACCCTTCTTTTATTGATGACACAGTTGTTCCAACTTCTCTAGGAATGTCTTTAAATATAACTCTGCCTACATCTTTACGATGTTGATTAAGTCCTTGCGGAACTTCTTTTAAATAAAATTCACGCAGTTCTTTACGGTACTCGGTCATAACACACAAATCTTAATGTGTTTAAACATCATCATAGTACCTCAAGTATTGAGACAAATATATCAAAGTAGTTAGACGCTCCTGCTGTCATTCTTAATTTATCTTTAGATTCCAAAACTATTACTTCACCGTTCTCTAAGTACGCTTGCCTAGTCTCAGCGCCTATAGAGGCGGTCTTTTCAAACTCTGTTGTAGCATCTGCGCTGCTATCATAAATATGTACGATCAAAGATGTTGCCGTACTAGCATTAGTGTTATACGCACTAATTGTTTTTAGTATCGCAGTCTTGCCTTGAGGAACCTCATATATATCTGTAATAGACGTTCCATCTAATGTTTTGATCGCATTTATGTATGTACTAGGCATTAAGACATAAACCACGCATTTGCTGACGCATCATCTTCAACTTCTGTTGATGATGGTATTAGCTCAAATATTAATCTCAATTGATTAATAAGCCTCTGCATATACTGTTCATCATACTCAGCAGTAGGAAACTCAAGCGGTAATCTAAACTCCGCGCCTTCGCTGCTCATCGTCTACCATCCTGTCGTATATCTAATCTTACATCACCCAAACGCCACGCATTATCAACATCTGTGCTTTCCATCCTTACGCGCATTTGTCGGCCTCTAGCTCTTACATTAGATACACCATAATTATTTGAATTAGTTACAGTTGTGCTTGATTGATTAGACAGTGTGCCTGTTGCATCACTACGAGACTTAAGAGTGTATGTTAATTCTGGAGCTGTATTGCTGCCGATAAACTCTACATCTGGCAATAAACGTCTTACAAAAGCAAAATGCTCACCGTCATCTATATCAAAATCTGCTGTTTCTAAAAACGCAGTCATTGCAGATCCATCATCGTTATAGCCTGTTTCATGGTTATAAATATAACCAACATCGCTTATTGTAGCGGCAGCTAATGGAACACTTGATGTAGCGCCAGCATCATCCCATGCAGTTCTTCCTAACGAACCAATAGACCATGCTTTCTCTACATAGTTATATGTTACATAGCTATCTATTACCGTTGACTCACCCTTGCAATAAAACCAACCAACTTCGTTAAATGCAGTATTAGCAAAAGCAAACACTTGCTCCGCTTGGTCTTGATTAAGATTATCAAATACATAACCAAGCACAGTACAAGGCAAGGTTTGAGCTGCACCTGTGTATATGTAAAAGTTACGCCTATCCATAAAGTAAACTACATTGTTTGCGTTAATTGCAGCATTAGGAGAAATCATACTGATCCCTTCTGTAATTAATGTAGACTTAAATATAAAAGGAGCGCCAATAAAACGAAGGCTATACAACGCAACATCTGTCCAGACCAATACTTCTTGCCTTCCTCTAATAGCGCCTATAATTTCTGATCCAGCAGATAGCTTTAAATCACCAGCAGTGTTTGTGGTAAGGGGGGTCCATTGAGCTGCATTGCCTTGATCGCACCATCTGATTTGCATTAAATCTATGTTGCTACCACCAAAAGGCGTACACCCTATAGCTAATACATGACGGTCTTGTGTAGACACAATTGCCGTTAAACACTCTGATGGAGGATTAGAAGCGCCAGATAAACTAGATAATGGTATAGCTCTATCAGTAGGATTTGTTGCATCCCAATAATAAATTCCTCCAGATCTAACATTAGCTATAATGTCTTCACCAAAATTATCTATGCTCCATAACCGTAATGAGCTAAGAAGACCTGACTCCGAATTACCCCAAGTGCCTCCCCCCCAAGTGCCAGAACCCCAGCCTGTACCAGCGACAGCAACATCTAGTCCAATACTAATTTGATACGCACCAACAGTAGATCCGCCGCCATTTCCAGAATCACTAGCGTTAGCAGTAACCGCATCTCCTGATGTATCTTTTGCAGTAATTGTGTAGGTGTTAGTGCTAGCTATAGTTGCTATTTCATATTCTTGATTTAATACAGAAGCAATTATATTGCCACCTAATGAAGCTGCTCCACTAAATGTAACAAAGTCTCCTTTAGCCGCACCATGAGATGAGTCAGTTACTGTTAATGTTGATGATCCATCAGTTGCTGCAAACGTAACATCACCAGCAGAAGTAGTAGTTCTTAATGGGGTTACATCAGTAAAAGAATCACCTAATACCTGATATAGCTTTTTACTTGTGCCAAGCGCTATATATCTTTGATTACTTAAATTAACCCATTGGTGTATTTTTCTACACAAACCAATAAATGTAGATGTAGCTTCATTATATTTTTTTACCCAACCACCCATTTTTTCGGCACGCCCAGATCTCCATCTAATAAATGAAGCATCATAAAAAGCACCTTCATTATTATATGCAGTGCCTTCTCGTTTTATACCTGCTTGAAAATTAAAACGCTTTAATGGCATATTTATAAAAACCTAGACGCTACAATTGTTACAATCATAAA
>CEOA01028554.1_pt1 | contig 12585 bp, 8 predicted proteins | sample 530251 | NCBI WGS metagenome assembly CEOA01 (sample SAMEA2619838, study PRJEB7988) | marine metagenome | biome: marine biome (ENVO:00000447); feature: surface water layer (ENVO:00002042); material: "saline water (ENVO:00002010), including plankton (ENVO:xxxxxxxx)" | depth 5 m
AGACAAAACTTTTGGGAAAGATGCATTTTCTGAAGAAGAGAAGTTTGTTCCATTAGTTTTGAGCGGCTTATTGAGATCTGGATTGGTCAGTGAACCCACAAAGACTGACTTTGTAGAAGTGTGCACTAGAAAAATCGATTCTTACAACACTTTGGTATCTTGTAACGATATCTTTTTCAACCCCAACAAGAAGCGCCCTGACGCGCCCCAACATTCCCGGGCCATTTCACATCGGCAGAAGAGGTCAGAAACCCTCGCCGGCCTTCCAAATCAGATTAAGTCTGTAATTTTAGGAAACATTTCTGCTGACACCGTTAATATTAACTGGTTTGACGTGAAGTCTGCCCGTCCCACGGAGGATAACTTCTTAGGGGCAACATATCGACTAAATTATGAACAACTTCAAGAGGTTGAAGTTTTGACAAGTTATCAGAAAACTGCAACAAATGGCGCCACTGCAAAAAGTCCAATTTTTACTCCCATGTCTAGGAGGATCTTGGGATTTATACCACCAGGCCAAAGAGTTCTTTGTAGGTTAAAGAAGTATCGCAATGAAAAATTTGGAATGACTGGCAAAACAAATAATTTATCATTACCTATTTATAACGAGTATTTTATATTGACTAACGATACACCGCAACCACCGCCGGCCCAACCCAAAACTGTGGCGGCTTTGGACGCACCTCCAAGCGATCTTAATCAGTATATGCATACGAAGATATACTTCCCTAAGGAAAAGAAGAAAACCATGGTTTTTCGAACTGCTCTTACGCAGGCAAAAACAAAAGTTGCCAATGAAAAGAAGAAAAGAATTCAAAAATCTTCTAAGCCCCCGGCACCTGCACCCAAGTCGCCGCCCCCCGAACCTGCTGCACCCCGCGTCGCAGGTCAGATGAGGACCGGTCCCCGAGCCCCTGGAGCCAACCGAGGCCCCGGAAGAGGCGATCCTAGTCAAGGAGGTGGTTACTAGCTATGGCACCCCCAATCGGCATCGGAGGAGGCGGAGGTAACGGTCTGGGTGTCCCACCTAGTGGAGCACCAGGAGTAGGCGTCGGCCCAATTGAAAGCGAGCCTAGAGACGACAACAACGGTGGAGGAAGCACCTATCAGGACGAACAGGCAGATGGTGCTCAGCAGTTCTCCGGTACTGGCGGCGCTGAAGGAGAGGACCCATTTGGGGCTGGCTATCAAGCCGCTCGTGATGGCGACGGTTCCGGCACTGGCGAAGAAGTGCAAGAGTTTGAAAATCAAGACGCTGCTTCACAAGCTGCTCGCCAACAACAAGAGCGCCTACGTCAAATCGAGGAGGCACGCTTGTTGCAAGAGCAAGAAGCAGCAAGACAACGCCGCCTCGCCGCGGCCGCCGAAGAACGCAGAAGGAGAGAAGAGGAAGGAGGGCAAGAGCAATTTGGAGTCCCGCAAGTTCCTGCTCCAAGACTGCTTATGGAGCGCGGAGGCGCCGAAGCCGACTTTAGCCCAGGAGGTGCCCAAAGTGGTATAGCCCCTCCAGAAGAGTTTGAAGAGGCCGATCTAGACCCCACCAATCCGATAGGTCTTGGCATTAGTGTAGGTAGGTCGTTCACCGGCCTGAACCCACTGGCAAATCCAAGATCAACCTTGGGTAGTTTTGGTGCAAAAATGAGAGACCTTTTACCTTCTCTCGCAGTAGTCGGAAAGGCTGCGCTGATTACAGACAATGAGCAAACTTATGGTCTAGGAGCCCCCCCGGTCCAAGCTGACAAACTTAGGCTGCAAGAATACGCTCTGTGGCCCGCTTGGGGAAGCGATGAAGCAGTGCCAGATACTGCGCCGACGTTTTTACAAAGGGAAGATATTCCAAGGCTTGGTTTTAACGCTACCCGTGCTCAAGGGTTTGAGAGATTTTATACAAAACCTAGAGTGCATGAGATCTTATTTGAGGAAGGTCGTGCCAACGAAGAGGCTGAGTTTTATGAGTTCAATCAATTTTTTGAACTTCGCATCAATATTGCAGATCTAGAGCATCATTACGGCAAACTAGTTTTAGGCGGTTCTGAAAACACGACCGGCGAAGAAACAACAGTTCTTCGTCCTGGCGACATTAATAACGCCGGCAGAAACCTGGACACTGACGCCGGCGGAACACTGCCTGGACTACAAACTGTTTTGGACGAGGTTTATGGGCTTAGACTCCCTCCAGAAATGCCAGACCTCGACAATGTTGACGTTCTTCGCTTACCTCAGATTATGGAACGAGTCTATACGGCATTCGATCGCAGCACTTTTGTTGATCATACGATGCAATTATCACTATTCATGTCAGAGAGAGAGTTGGAAAACGCTCCCGCTATGACGAACCCTCTTGTTGCGACTGTGAAACCTACATATAATTATCTTTTGTTAGATTACGAAAGAGCTTTGGAGCAAGAGGTGAAGCGAGTTCGTGCCGGTAATTCAATTCCGAATATGTATACGCTTCTTTTAGAGTCTGAAAACAGAGAGCAAAGAGCCCAACGCTCTGGCATGCCATTCGCAGATCCTCGCACAAATATTGATTTTTTAAACTTCACCACACTAGGCGGCCTCATACCCACTGTTAGACCTGTCATTGTTTCCGGGCAATCCGCGCATTCAAGAAAACAATATTTTTGTTTTTGGACAAATGGCATTAAAAAACTCATAAACGACGAGGTTGACGAGTATCGCGATGAGTATCTTTCATGGAGATCTTCTGTAACAAATTTTGGAAATATACTTGTGCCAAGCTCACAGATTGAATTCATAAAAAGAGCGAATGAGTTTAAAAACTCGTTCCCAATGCATGTTGGGTTACAATTCCCAGCCCATGGCTTAAAGAATTTTTCAGACATGTTTAAAGATGGTAATTTAATGACGTTCTTGATGCGAGAGGCTATTCGAGCACCAGAGGCTCCGTTTAACAGTTACACCCGTACATTCACATCTCCTGAGGATATAAGTTGGGGGCATACCAACAGTCAATTAAATCCTTTAAACTTGAAAACGTTGGACATAATAGACTTTTGGAAAGATTTTTCTAACGGATCTGATTTTGACCCCCGCGGCGATTATGCAGCACAACAACAGAAACTTTTGGATGATCATCGGGCAATAATTTTGGGTTCCAATGATGAGGATGATTCATTACTATCACAAAAGATGGGCGCCATTGCAACTCGTCGTCTTCAAGCAAACACTTTCAAAGGAAAGTTGAGAGAAAGCATTATAAACAATATGAGAACATACGAAGACTTGATCAATCAACGCATTGCTAAGTCAGAAACTGTTTTCTATAGAGTGGAAAAATACTTAAATGGCAGACTTGTTCAAGAATACTATTTGCCAAACGATAGCAAGATAGATGTGCTGGATTACATTGACACGCAAGTTATGTATGGCAAGAGTTTAACCGCCCAAGATAGAAACATCTATACCTATAAAATTTATGCAGCCCAAATGGTGATCGGTAGCGAATATTCTCTTTGGAGAGTCAAGTCCAGCAAAGACCCTGGTATTGGATTCAACGACGGCTTTTATGCAAACGAGCTTGGTATCGATGACCGAAGCCGTTGGAATATCCGCGCAGAAGAAGAGTCAGCTATCATGATGCAGTTTGGCCAAGCACCAGCGTTCAAAAAGTACACTCATATTCTTGTGCCATGTTTTGCAAACGTCAAGCCATCAGTTAAGCTTGTACATGTTCCCGTCTTTGATTCGGGCGATGTTACAATTTTGGATAAACCACCCGCACCCCCGGAGGCCAACTTTGTACCATATAAGAATGTGGACAACAAATTGCTCATTAATATGACAGAGCAAGCGAATACGCTGACCAAACAAAAAGTAACCATAATAAACCAAGCAACAGATGGCCAAGAGGCTCAAATGCTTTTGATGTCACAGTTGGCAACCGGGGCAATAACAGTCGAAGAATATAGGGAACAAATTGCAGTTTATGGCAACGATGATTATCCTGCTTCTTTCGAAGTTTTCAGGACAGAGACTCCACCAACTTCTTACAGTGACTTTACTGGCAAGCTGCATTATGTTGCCGACTTGCTGGATGACAAAGGCAACCCGCTGGCCAGCGCTTCAGACTTGAGAGATACTTTGGAGCCGAATCGTAAGTATTATTATACTATTAGGGTGACAGATATACATGGACACACCTCGAATCCCACGCCAGTTTACGAGGTTCAGTTGGTGAACGAAGCCGGCGCTGTTTATCTTTTGAATAACATTTATGATTTTCCAGAAGAAACTACTAAAAATTTTACAAAAGATGTGAGAAAATATTTAAAGATATCACCTGCTCTTATACAAACGCTGGTCGACCTTGAGGGTTCTGCGTTGGTTGATGGTGGAGGAAACCCAACGGCTACAGCAACCGGCTCTAGGGTTAAGTTAGGTTTGGCTGATCAAGCTGTTTGGGGAAAGAAGTATAAACTTAGGCTTACTTCCAAAAAGACTGGCAGAAGAATTGATGTTAATGTGATATTCAACAAGAGCCAGTTGGACGCTGCTTATATCTCTTCCGGACTCAACGAAGGTCCGAAATCCTCTGGTAGCGGTAACGGCACTCCTCGTGGAGGAGGACAGGGGATACCTTGTTAGCTATAAATCTTTGAAAAGACTGATTTAAGGGGAATAAAAGAAGTTTTTAAACTAATTAATTTTGAACATTTTTATTTATAACAACAAAACGGAGAATTGAACATGGCCTTTCTTGATAACTCGGGTGATATTATATTAGATGCGGTTTTGACCGATACGGGAAGATTTAGACTTGCCCGCGGCGACGGATCTTTTAGAATTGCAAAATTTGCATTCGGTGACGACGAGATTAACTATACATTGTATAACAAGAACGACTCTCGCGGATCTGCCTTTTATGATCTAGAGATCATGCAGACTCCGATCTTGGAGGCTTTCACCAACAACACATCTTTGATGAAATCGCGACTAGTCTCCATCGATAGAACAAACTTGCTTTACTTGCCGATTCTAAAGTTGAACGAGGTTACTGCAAACACTGCTCGTAATGATAGCACCACTCAGGCCAAGAACTCCTTTGTTGTCGCAGTCGATGACGACACCCTCAACGAAGTTGGTACAGACATCAAAGGACTCATGTTTGGCGCCGCACCCGGTGACGGTGGGCAGAAAACAATCATGGTTGATCAAGGGTTGGACACTAACGAGATTTCTCCCAGATCTGATATCGACGTGGATTTGCTTGAGACACAATACATCATTGAGATTGATAATAGACTTGGAAGGATTGTAGACGGACAAGGCGCCGCAACTCAACCATCCTTTATTGATGATGATAATATCGCAAGCTACTATTTCTCGCTACAGTCAGACCGCAATCTAATCAGAAGGATTAATAACAATCAGGCAATCGGTGAAGGGTCGAACACCGAAACAATTAAGGGTCCAAGAGGTTCTCGCATTCGTTTTAGAATTGCTAGTTCTATTGATTTACAAACAAGTGACTTCCTCTTTACCAAGCTTGGAAATACGGGACAGAGTTTTGCTAAAGCAACTAGCGGAACTGCTACCGTGTCGACCATCGATACACATGTAAGAATTACTGGTCTAACAACCGGATACAGGATTGACATACCAGTACGCTTCATAAAGAAATAAGGATTTCTAAGGATATAAATTATGGCAACAACATATAAGAGTTTTTTAAACAACGACGTAGCAAACACAAGAACAATGCTACATGAGGCGATTCCGATCACTGGAACGATCGTGTCGGGTACATACTATATAGCTTCGACAACCACTCAGACAAACATCAAGCGATATTCGCATGGAATGTTTGAGTCTGTCTTTGACTACCCCCACCTTAGTTCTTCTGCAAATCATATTTTTGACCTGTCGGTTGGTTACTCCAACGCTTCATCGCTTTCTTCTTCAAACTTTACGCAGAATAATAAGAAGATTAACATTTATAACCAAATGGCTCAAGTTCTTGCTGGGCACGATGCTACTGGATCCATTAGAAGATTTGACCAAAATGGTGATTTCGCAGATGGTGGAACCAAGCATGATGAAGTATTTTTCATCAACTATTCGAGATTGCTTGTTAAAGATGAGATTAAGAAAGGTTCTTGGACCCTCGCCGTTGCCACGGGCGGTTCCGTATCCAACACAATCTCTGGTGCCGTTCAGGGTGGAAATGTCAAGACCCTTGGCGATTATGGCGCTGCGTCCTCTTATAAGACAAACTCCCCCGCCGGCGAGTATGGAATCATCTATACTAGTTCGGCTACCCCTAGAGGCGACGGCACGTCCGGTGTGGGCCTAATTTATTATCAGGCCGGCGTATGTGTTCTTACCGCTTCGATCTTTAAGGGGACATTTGGCCCCGATGCTCCCGCCTCGTCAGTCAACTTTGGCAGCGTTGATGAGTGCATCACCGGTTCGTTGATCACGTCTTCTTGCGAGGGCTTCAGGCATCGCTGGGTTGATAATGATTTCAACAATACTACAGAACTTAACTCCACAGTTTACTTCTGTCGTGCAAATCATAACGAGTACAACTATAGCTCGAACCCAACATATGTCAGCGGTAGTAAGATTCGCGTTAAGAATCAGACAATTGACCAACCCGTCAGTTACATCACAACTGTTGGGCTCTACTCTGCAGACAATGAGCTTCTGGCGGTTGCAAAGCTGTCTGAGCCACTCAAGAAGAGTCCCGATCAGGAGCTAACAATACGAGTCAGATTAGACTACTAAGGAAGGTAACAGTATGCCTTTTTACAAATTCAAGTCTAACGATGTTTTTTATAATCGGGTAAAGGTAAATCCAAAACAATCATTCTTAATCCATAATCAGAAAGTATATTTAAATAACGAATATCCAACCTCCGGAGCTTTGAATGGTTCTACCCTGTTGAGGCATGTTCCCGCCGGCCATGCAAGTTTGTATGAAATGAACATCGATAGACCATCCGGCCAACTCATAAATCCGTTTATCACCAAAGGAAGTGCCAGAGAGGGGTTTGGCTCAACTGCCACATCTAGTTTCGCAAGTTTAAATTTTGGAGCAGATGTTACTGGTAGTTATGCAATGTCTGCCAGCATATCCAAGTTCATATATTACTCTTCGGCAGGAAGCACTGGCCGAAGGCAACAAATTAAAGCTCTTAGGAATACTTTAAACTTCTACACACCTCTGAGTCCACATTATCAATATGATTCCTCTCTTGGTAGTGTAGAGACAGCAGATGTTGGACTTGTGACGATCCCTTCGATCTTCTATGGATCATCGATTAAGAAGGGCTCAGTGAGTTTGAAATTTTTCATTTCAGGAACGATGGCTGCCGAGTTGGTTGATAAAAATAAAAATGGCGAACTTATACAGGTTTCAGGCACAGCCGGCCGCGCCCGGACAAATAATGAAAATGTTGCAGGGGTCGTTTTATACAATGAGGGGTTTGTTGTTTTAACTGGCAGTTGGGCTCTCTCTGCACATTCTGAAGATTATGGTGCAGGCGCAACCACGCCGAAATGGTACCATTTTGCTCAATCAATTTCTGGTTCGGTTCAAGCAGCCTCTTCCAGTTTTGAATTGAGTTTTGAAGGGGAGGATTATGTTTCCACAATGACCATGATGGCCCACGCCCCTGCAGGAGAACTCAATCATTCCAATAATCCAACTTACACACAGTTCGATGCAAGTAGGGTTTATTTTTCTTCTGGCTCCACAGGATATAGTGAACCAGAGGACGCTACAATTAAAAATATTGTTTCTAGCTCGTTTGTTAACGCTACGGCTAGTTTTCAAAAACATACATATATTTCACAGATCGGAATATATGATGAAGATAAAAACTTAATCGCTATAGCAAAAACTGCAACACCGATTAAGAAAACAGAAGAGAGAGACTACACTTTCAAATTAAAATTAGATATTTAAAATGATTTTAGGACTAGATGTATCAACTTCGATAACGGGAGTATCTGTTATCGACCATAACGGAGAATTGCTTTTGTACGAAGCATGGGATATGCGGAATAAGAGGCACTTCCCAGACTTGTGGACAAAAGCAGATTTTATAGAAAACAAACTGAGAGAGTTGAAGGTAAATAGAAATTTTATCATAGACAAGATTTATATTGAACAATCCCTCCAGTACCGCCGCGACGGCCTATCTTCTGCAAAAACAATGTTGACTCTTGCAAAGTTTAACGGGATAGTTTCTTACCTTGTTCGTCGGGTATATAACATGAATCCAGAGTATATCGCTGCATCGTCAGCCCGAAAAGCTTGCGGTATTAAGGTTGAAAGGGGCAAGAAAGCAAAACAAGTTGTTTTGGAACACTTGCTTGAAAACGAGCCAGCTTTTCAGATAAAATACACCAAACATGGAAATCCTTCTCCTGGCTCTTATGATATGGCAGATGCCATAATTATCGCCCGGGCAGGATTGGCATTTAAGAAAAAATAGACTATTTACATTACTATGAAAGATATCTTTGTAACATGGCGTAAGCTTCTCAATGAAGAACAGATTAAATTAACAATTGGCGACCAATCGTTGGATTGTCCTGCCCCTACACAAGACCTCGAACTAAACACAGAGAACAGGGACGCTGCTATCGAAGCACCACATATTCAATATGGCCCCCTGAACCTGGCAGACGAGGATTATTGGGTCCGTGCCGCAGAGCATTGGAACACTGAGCCAGAAGTTGCAAAGAAGTCTCGTTGTTCAAATTGTGTAGCTTTTGATATTTCTCCAAGAATGTTGGAGTGTCTCCCCGGACCAGTGTCTGAACCAATTGAAGATGCTGAAGGGAAGTTGGGTTATTGTTGGATGCATCACTTTAAGTGCCATTCTGCTCGCGCCTGCTACACATGGGCAGCCGGCGGTCCTATTACCGAAGACAAAACTTCTCAGGAGTGGCAGGAAAAAACTGAAAAGTCATTAGACGAGAAGAAAGATGATCGCTGCACTCGTATTGCAAAAAGAAAATATGATGTATGGCCCTCTGCATATGCCTCTGGTGCTGTTGTAAGATGTCGCAAGGGTAAAATCTGGAAAGGCGTCAAAGAAGGCGAAGACGATGTTAGGGACAAGTATGGCAGCGAAGTATCTGACAGATATAAGAAAAGTCTTAAAAAGAGTCTAGCTCTAGTTGAAGAAGAGGATAATCTTGAAGCCAAAATAAGAAAAGCTCTAAGAGACGAGGGCGGCGCTGCTGGTATGGATGCTTTGGAAAAACACACCAAAGCTTCGGCGACAGAAATTAAAAAAGCCATTGAGGAAATGGATGATGTCGGCCGCCATGAGGATGGTGACTATATTCTAGAAGATGGTGAAGAGGTTAATATTGCCAATGAAGATCTTCGCAAATGGTTTGGTCGAAAAGGAGCAAAAGGAAAAGAAAGTGGATGGGTTGATTGTAACACTTGTCGCAAAGACAAAAAGACTGGTAAGAAAACTTGTAAGGCTTGTGGGCGCCAAGAAGGCGAAAAACGTGCCAAGTACCCGTCTTGTCGTCCCACGCCAAGTGCGTGTGGCGATAAGGGTAGAGGAAAGTCCTGGGGTAAAAAATCTGCAAAGAAAGAAGGATTAGAGATCACAAGAGAGCAAATAGAAAAAATAATACTTGAAGAGTTGAACAGTATGGTGTATTATCATATCACAGATGCAACTTATGACGATGGAACAGTGGTCGAAGATATTGAATTCTGGGATGACGTTCTAGAGGAAGCAGAATATCAGGGACGCAAAGTAACGCTCAATAAGCCTATGAGAGGCGATGTAAAGAAGTCAAAAGTTTATGTAAAGAACGACAAAGGCAACGTTGTAAAAGTTAACTTTGGTGACCCCAACATGAGAATTAAAAAATCAAACCCCCAACGACGCAAATCTTTTCGTGCGCGCCACAATTGCGACAACCCCGGACCAAAATGGAAAGCTCGTTATTGGTCTTGCAAAGCATGGTAAAACATGAGGGTTGACCACATAGCGTATAGAGTATCAGACAAACAAACCTCAGCACAATTTTTCATAGATGCTTTTGGATATACAATAGCTGACGAATTTCAAATCAATTTTGATGATGGAAGTTGCGCTCAGTGTTACGCACTCACCCCACCAGAGAGAATAAACGACGAAGAGCAATTTAGCAAATGGTCTGTTCCAACGTCCGATGGAGAGTACCATCTACCGCCAGAGATTTTTGTTTCAGAGGGAACTCCAGGGTCTATCGTCGATGAGTGGGTGAAGAAGTATGGAAGTGGAGTTCATCACATAGCATATCAAGTTCAAGATGTTGCTTCTACAATGAATGCTTGGAAAGAAAAAGGCTGGGCTACATTTACAACAGAGGAACCGATATCGGCTGATGGTCTTGTACAATGCTTCACGGAAAAACACCCTCTGACTGGAATAATCTACGAATTTATCTACAGAACCAAGAAAGGCTTTAACATAAACAACGTGAAAGACTTGATGACAAGCACAGTGGATCAAGAGGACAAAAATAAATCTTGACACTTGATGAATTTTCAGGTACACTATAAACGTGGAAACAAAAAAGCTAATGATTCTCAAAGAGATCCTTGGAGGATATAGGAGAACAGGGCAGGAGTATCTTTTTACGTGCCCGTTCTGTAAACATCACAAGCCAAAGTTCTCTGTAAACCTCAACAAAGGCGCAAAATGCTGGGTCTGTGACTGGTCTACACCCAATCTTTTTAGGGTTGTAAAGCGTTTTGGCAATTATTCTCAAATAAACCTATGGTCAAGTATGGAGGAAATCGTTGAAATTTCTGATTTCTCCAAAGATATGTTTGACAAGGTTAGAATTGTTGAAAAAGAAGAGACAATCAAGCTCCCAGAGGACTTTATTTCTCTTGCCAACAAGAACATTCCTCGAACTGCAACTTATGCAGCCAACTATCTTCATGAACGAGGCGTCACGGAGAGCGATATAAAATATTGGAAGATAGGATACTGTTACTCAGGAGAATACTCTGGACGGATTGTCATTCCATCATTTAACAATGATGGTTATGTAAACTACTTCATAGCCAGAAGCTACGAGAACAGTTGGCCAAAATATAAAAACCCTCCAGTGCAAAGAAACAACATGATCTTCAACGAGCTTTACATTCAGTGGGAGCTTCCAATAAATTTGGTTGAAGGTGCGTTCGATGCTATTAAAGCCGGCCCCAACTCAATACCAATCTTGGGCTCAACATTGAGGGAGGGCTCTAGGTTATTTAGGGAGATTATAAAACATAGAACACCCGTTTATATCGCCTTAGATAAAGATGCGGAAAAGAAGTCGAATCGTATTATCAAATCACTCATGCAACACGACATTGATGTTTACAAAGTACCGATTGATGATTACGATGTGGGAGAGATGACAAGACAGGAGTTTATCCAAAGAAAAAGTGAGGCTGTGACGACGAATAGCGACAGCTTCATCCTCAGACAAGCACTATCCTTTTAGTTAAAAAAAGATGGAAAATTTGGTAAAATAAGTTATGATTAAAGTAGCACATATAGCGGATACGCATATTCGCAACCTAAAGTTTCACAAAGAGTACCGAGAGGTATTTCGACAACTTTATGAGCATTTGCGAGAAGAAAAGGTTGATTACATCGTTCACTGCGGAGACATTGCGCACACTAAGACGCAGATTTCTCCCGAGTTTGTGGAGATGTGTACTGATTTCTTCAGGAATCTAGCGGACATCGCACCGACATACGTAATCCTCGGTAATCACGATGGAAATCTGAAAAATAGCAGCCGTCAGGACGCTCTCACGCCCATTGCAGAGGCTCTTGCACATCCAAACCTTCATTTGCTCAAAGATTCGGGAGAGACGAAGCTGGGTGCCATAACGTTGAATGTTTTATCGGTTTTCGATCGAGAGAATTGGGTAGACCCTTCCGACGAAGGGGTGATCAATATAGCTCTTTATCATGGCTCCATTTCCAAATGTCAAACCGACCTTGGGTGGACAATGGATCATGGCGAAGATAACATTTCTATTTTTGATGGTTTTGATTTTGCTATGCTTGGTGATATCCACAAGCGTCAAGAACTTGACGGCGAGGGAAGAATTAGATACTGTGGATCTACGTGCCAACAGAGCCACGGTGAGACGAACGACAAGGGTTTTTTAATCTGGGAGATTGAAGACCGAAATAATTTTGATGTACGCCACATTGAGCTTCAAAATCCAAAACCCTTTCTTACGATCGAGCTAACCCCGAAGGGTAAGATTCCCCGCGGAACTAAGTTGCAAGAAGGCGCGAGATTGCGCCTCGTGTCCAACAACAATCTCCCTCTAGAGGCCATTAGAAAAGCGGCAGACATCGCCAAGAAACGCTTTAAGCCAGAGTCTGTAACTTTCCTAAACCGAGCCGCGGGCCAACGTGGCAATGTTGAAGAGATAACAAGCACCATATTCAAGGAAGACCTTCGTGACCCTGCAGTCCAAAAGGAACTGATTGACGAATATTTGAAAGACTACCAGGCTGACGCAGATGTTATGGAGCGTGTACAAGATCTCAATCTAAAATATAACACCACCATTGA
>CEOA01031689.1_pt1 | contig 12524 bp, 11 predicted proteins | sample 530251 | NCBI WGS metagenome assembly CEOA01 (sample SAMEA2619838, study PRJEB7988) | marine metagenome | biome: marine biome (ENVO:00000447); feature: surface water layer (ENVO:00002042); material: "saline water (ENVO:00002010), including plankton (ENVO:xxxxxxxx)" | depth 5 m
CAATTCTCGTGCCATTTTGAGCCGGGAATCGTATCATCATCATACATTGCAACGAATTCAGTGTCTGCTAATAGAGCAGCAGCAAATCTTCCATAAAATTTCCAATTAAAATCATTTTTAAACACCTTATCAACATCTAAATCAGAAAAATCAAAATCCTTATTATCTTCGTGATAATTAACCCAAAGCCAAATTTGTATTGGTCTGACAGATTGTTGCCTTATGGCTTCTATTTGCATTTTTAAATTATAAGGTCTTCTGTAACAATTTAGTATTACTGTTATATCTCCATCTTTACTTTCTTCGTGATCAAATAAAAAAGACAAGATTCTCATTATGACTTCTTGTCTCATTGCCTCAGCAAAATTAATTAATTCTTTTCCCTTATACTTTTTAAACCACTCTTCGTGAGTACAGCTGTTTAAATTGTTTGTTATTAGTTTACAGCCTAGCATCCTAGCTTCTAAAATAACTCTGCTAAAAGATTCTAGACTAGTGGGAAAGAAGACAAATTTATCGTATTGTGCTAATTTATTTATAAAATCTTCATAAGGCAACTTATCAACTAAATCATAATCTAAATTATTTTTTTTACAATGTTGTTCTGCTTTATGGTATCCCTTGATTGGATTAGGGTCTTTCATTATAAAACATTTGTTGTTTTTTTCAGTATTGGCATTTCTTAAAATCTCTAATTGTTCATCAGACCAAAGTGACATCCCTAAAGATTCAACATTGTTAATATTTAAATTTTTAGCTAAAACCTCTTTGTGTTTGTCTGATTGACACAACACTCTTTTTGCTGATTTGTAAAAAGATATGTTCATTAGTTTTTGTTTAGGAGCAAGAAAATCTTTAAACTCAGCTGGATTTTTATTAATCAAATATTTGTGATCATGTTCTAAAATAACATAACGATGCCCAACAGCTTCAAGTCTTCTTTTTACTTGTTCTGATAGCATCATAAAATTAGAGACAATGAAATTGTATCCATTGTCCATGTATAATTGTAAATGTTTTAAGCCAAATTCATTAGAATTAAATGTTGCAACACTATAGTTCATTTCTTTTAATTTTTTTATTAAAACAGCGTCACAGATTTCAGCTCCTCCTTTAACTTGATGATCAAAGAAGTCAGCTATAAATACTATTTTTTTCATTCAAACTCCATAACCACTTCTTCTTCAGGTTCCAAAATAGATGAATCAAATCCCAATACTTCGTCAACAAATAATTTATGTAATTTTTCATCAGAAAACTTATCAAGTACTAAGGTTTGTAATTCTTTAGCTTGTTTTTTAGCTTTATCTAGATCTTTCATTACCTTTCTAAGTGTCATTTTGTATGAACCTTGATCAGCAAATGCCCACATTGAATTAGGTTCTATAACACCTTTCCATACAGCTTGTTCTTGTACAGGTCTAAGTGAAAACTCTACTGAATTGAAATAGTTCTTGCCATTGTGTTGTAAAATGTCTAATTGTCCTGACCATCCACAAGTTATGACGGGTAATCCTTCTCGGGCTGCTTCATAAATTGGCAATCCAAAACCTTCTCCATGAGCAATGTTCACAAAAGCACTAATTTTTGGATTTGAATATAAAGAAGTCATTTGTCCAGCTGATAAATCTCCATGAAGTAAATAAACTTTACATTTGCGGTTTTCATAACGACCAAGAATGGACTTGAGGTGCTTTTCAACATGAGTAAAATCACCAATAGAATTGCCTTTAAAATTAGTTTTAACTACTAAGCCAATTTCTTGATCTATAAATTCTTCGACAAACCAGCAAATAGTATTTTCAAAGTTTTTTCGAGGACCAAGTTGAGAAACTATAAGGAGGTTTTTATCAAATTCTAGTTCTAAGCCAGGAATTGTCTCTGGTTCTTCTCGAATTGTATTTTCCCATACGACACTAATAGGAGAGGTACATTTATAAGGAACTACTTCTCCTGTTTGGTTATTCTTAGCTTGAGCTATTGTATCTACAATTGATGTTTTAGCATGATTAGACACAACCAATACTTTGTCCATTTCATTACACTTTTGTAACCACTGAGGTGCACATCTTGTTGTTTCAATTCCTGCTGTGTAACCTATATTTATGGGGCACATTTTTTCAAATTCATTTGGTATCGTTATCTGTATTGACATGTCGGGTTGCATTTGCTTCTGCTGAAGTAAAATTTGTGTTTGCAAAATTCTTTCATCCATCCATTGTCTAAATTCATCGTCCTTCCATGTCCATCCAGTCTTACCCCATGGAATTGCAAGAATGTAGATTTCAAACAAGTCCTCTCTGGAACGTAAAGCTCTTAAGGCAAAACGAGATTGCTCTCCATAACCTGATTGTGATAAAACAGGTCCTTTGACAAATATCTTTTTTTTCATTATGCTACCTCCTTGAATCTAATTCCATTGTAGTTACCTCTCTCTCCAATAACTTTATCAATAATTTCAACCCATTTTTCTTGCAAATTATTAAAGTTATAGTTTTCTTCTATATGTTCTCTTCCAAGAATTCCTATTCTTTTTCTTTCTTTTTTACCCATTTTATAAATTTTTGTTAAAGCCGAATGAAATTGTGCTTTATCTATTCTATCTTCATAAATGTAGGGAACTTGTTGCGAACCAATAACCGATTTTGATCTTGGAAAAAGAGGAATTCCAAATTCTTCATCTCCATTTGTTACTTGTTCTTGTAAACCACCAGTCATGGTTACAATTATAGGGGTTCCACAAGAAAGAGACTCTAAAGTTGCAAGACCAAAACCTTCTGCATCGCTTATGTTAATTGTACAATCAACCATGTTATAAAGTTGAGCTAAGTTTTCTGTTGGCATTTTTTGCGTTGATAACATTATTTGTCTATTATGCAATCCTAAGTGATTAATAATATGCTCTAAGTCTTGTCCATGAGGATCTCTAGGTTCTGTGTGCATTATTAAACAAGCCTTATCATGAAGGTCATTGTTATCTAGCCATTCCTTGAACCACCAAACAAGAGTACCAGATTGTTTTCTTCTTGCATTTCTATTATTCCAGAAGAAAATGACCTTTGACCTGTCTTCTTCTTGAAGAGAGGTATTTCTTATCTCTTCAATTTGAGTATCGGTCAAAGGTCTAAAGATCATGGGATCAACTGAGTGTGGCAAATATGTACATGCCACTTCTGGTGCTACTTCTTTAACAATCTCGTGAGTAACTTTAGAGATAGTGACAACGTGATCATTAGACAAATAAAAGTCACGATTAAAATAAGGTGCAGGGAAGTTATCCCAAACGTGATGGTACACCATCGGACAAAGTGGTCTAATTTCATTTTCTATATCCCATAGCCAACCCCAAAATCTAGGATCAGTCATAAACCAAAGAAGGTCTATTTTTTCTGTTCTTATTATTGAACGGATCATTTCTTGTGTTCCGTATCCATCTACTGGTATAACTTTCCAATCTTCTCCGTAAGGATCTACTTGAACTTGGTTATAACTGTTATGTTTTATTGCACCACCCAATGATATAATAGAATACCTTCCGGTTTTAAGAAGAGACTCGCAGAAATACTTCGTTTGAGTTCCAACGCCGGAAGGTGATAGAGGGTGGTCGGAAAGTGTTAATATTTTTATTTTTGACAAAGGTCACCTCTTTTTTATTACTATTATAACACGTTAGTTTTACTTTGTCAAGTTTTTTTTTATTTTTTTTTATTTTTTATCTTGGACAGTGTTCTGTATTGTTGAATTCACAATAAGAACAAGACCCTCTATTTTTAAAATGAGCTTTGTTAAAGATTGACTTTATTGCTTTTACTAAAAGATCAGTTGCATTTTGAACTTTGCGAGGTCCTGAAGTAACACGAAAGATTTCAACGTTGTCTTTCTTTGCTGTTCTTTTTAAAAGAGCAAAGTGTGTTTCTACCATCTTTGGGTCTATATTATGCTTAAGACAAAAGAATTTTTTATAAAGAGTTAATTGATATGTTACATACTTGTCAGAACGTTTTTTTGCATCCCAACCCCAAGAACATGTTTTCCAATCAATAACATGATACTTCCCGTCATCTGTTTTAAGAACCAAATCAATAAAACCTTTGAATTTGCATCCTTCGAGTTCAGGAATGTCAAGATATAGCTTTTCTTCAACAGAAAAAACTTCATAATTATCAAACTTTTTTATTACCTGTGGGATGATTTGTGGAGCAATTTTTTTTGCTTGATTGGACATAATGTCTACAATGTTTTGCTCTAGATCAACATTCTTTTTTAACAGATCCATGATTTCTTTTTCAAAGGCTAAATCCCAAAAATCATCATAATCTTCTTCTTGAATTTTATCTTCTATGGCGTGTTCACACAAGAGATGTAAGGCTCTTCCAAAAGCTGTATATTCGTTACCAACAAATTTATTAACTTTGTCGATGTAAATAAGTTTGTGTTTCCACGCGCACTCAGCCCATGTTTTAAGTTCAGAATAAGAAATATGCATTAGTCCTCCAAGTCATTTAATTGCATTAACTTGGAGAATAAAATAGGTGATGTTGATTTAAGATCTTCTTTTTTACCCATGTAAAATTGTTCAAACCCTTTTGCCCAATATTCTCTTAAAGAAGTAATAGCATAGGGAGAGGGAAAAATTCCAGGAACTAATTGCCAAAGAACATTGTAAGTAACTTTTTCATAAAGATAATCATCAATGTTTTTATCATAATCTGGATTATAGACAAACCCTGTTGGAATTCCGTAACCTTTGTCTTTTAAAATAAAAGCTATTTTCTTTCTTCTCTCTAAAAACTCTTGTTCTAGTTTTCCATCTTCATAGATTATCTGTTCATATTGTTTTTCGTTTGAATGAGCAACTTCATGAATCAAATCGTCAATCATATCCATCTCAGAATCTTGATCATTTGTAATGTAAATTGCTCCATTTTGCCACAAAGCGTTTACATCGCGATCAACAAGATCTTGAAAATGTCCAACATAAATTATATCAATGTTGGACAAAACATGGTTAGGTAGTCTTTTTGCTGCGTATCTAATAACGAAATCAACATCAATGTGATCAGGTAAACGATCTTTAATAAAAATGTTAACGTCACGTAGCATGTAATGATCCTTTAATTTTTTTGATTTCTTAATGGATTCTTCTAACCAGTTCATTTATTCTCCAAAGTAGTATTATAATTATAACACGGTAGAAGAATTTTGTCAAGGTTTAAATAGAATCTTTTTTATCAAACTAAAGAATTTTTGAAGAAATTGTTGCTAGTCTCGAACGTTCGCCTTTTAAGAAAGTTATATGTCCTGAAATATCATGAGATTTGAATTTTTCAACAGCATAAGTAAGTCCGTTTGATGTTTCATTCGTGTAAATGTTATCAATTTGTTCTATGTCTCCTGTGAGTACAATTTTAGTGTTTTCTCCAACACGCGTAAGTATTGTTTTTACCTCATGAGCTGTTAAATTTTGAGCTTCATCAATAACAATAAAGGCGTTATTTATTGAACGACCTCGAATGTAAGTAAGAGCTTCAATTTGTATCTTGCCTCTTTCGACATATTCAGCTAAATACACGTTATCTTTGCCTAAGATGGTTTCCATGTTATCTTGAATTGGCATTAACCAAGGCATCATCTTGTCATGCATTGTTCCCGGCAGAAACCCAATGTCTTTTCCAAGAGGTTGAACTGGGCGAGACACAACAATCTTTCGATACTTATTATTTTTAGGACTTAGGGAAAGAGTTTGTTCCATTCCAGCAGCAATTGCCATAAGTGTTTTTCCAGACCCAGCTTTACCTATGAGGGAAACAAACTTAATTGATTCATCAAACAAAAGATCATACGAGAATTTTTGCTCTTTATTTCTTGGATAAATACCCATTGTTAGATTTTTATAATCATCTCGTATTTTCTCAATTGGCTTTTCATTAAGTACAAAACGAGCCAATGCAGATTTTTTTGGATTTGATGAGGAAATAAGAATTATAAATTGATTTGGATATAATTTTATCTTTCTTTCTTTTTGAAACAATTCATCAAAATATACTTCTTCTTCATTGTAAAACTGTTCTATCAATTCATCATCAACAACAATCTCAATAAACCCTGTATAGATTTTTTCAACATCTTCAATAACTTTTTCGGTTTCATAATCTTCAGATAAGAGACCGCATGCATTTGCAACAACTCTCATGTTTATGTCTCTTGACAAAACAATCGTTTTTCTTCGTTGATTTGATTCATGAACAGCAAGAGCAACACCAAGGATTTGATGGTCAGGAACACGCATTGATAAAGAGCCAGGAAGGGCCTTAGAAGCCTCTTCAACCTTGAGGATACCCATTCCCTTGCCTAATCGAACTCCTTTGCTTAAAGAGCCTTTTTCGCGCAATTCATCGAGAAGTTTTATTGTATGCCTTGCATGAAATCCAACGGAGTCTTGACGTTTTTTGTGTTTATCAATTTCTTCTAAAACTTTATGGGCAATAAATAAATCATTGTTGCCGAACTTAAACAAACAGGAGCTGTCTGTTAGGAAGACCGATGTATCGATCACATAGTTCTTTTTCGCCATTGTTGCTTCCTTTGGTTTATAAACCGTTCAATTATGACTTCTAATTTTGTTTCAACTTGCTCTTCTAATCTCGTTCTACGGGTAAATAATTCTTTGGCTTTATCCCAAAGTCCTTCAGGGGCTACTCTTAATTTAGTTTCAAGACTGTTCAAAACTTTAGAGTAATCCTCTTCCTTTTTAGAGCGTTTAAATTTATAATAATCACCTTTTTTTGTTGTTGCTGAAAGTGTAATTTTATTATTCTGTTTTTTTACTTGCAAAGTTAGTTGTTTTGTCGTTGTCTGGCCATCCCAAAGAGATTTGCCATCTGTGAATGAGAAGAAAACCTTATTTTCATCTTCTTCCTCAGAAAAATAAATTTCATACAAAAGAGATTTGTTATGAGTAATCATGACCTTAGATTCCTCTGGAAATCGAATGCGTCTATAACTGGCATTAGGTAGACCTTCTAGATCTGGTTGTATTTCGTTTAATTCTGTTGAGAGGGTATTCCAAGCTTTGGCTAGTTTTTCTTTTTGGTTGTTTGATTTTTGATCAAAGCTTATAGCCCTCAGAAATTTCTTTATTGAAGATAGGATCTTTGCTGAATTAGACATTAGTTCTTGGTTTCCTTGATCTTCTTCATTGGAACTTTCATCAACGTATTCAAAATATTCACTAAATGCATCCCCTTCATACCTCATCATAATATTTTTTAAGCTTTCATATTCTTTAAACCTGAATCTTCTTGCTTCATCACTATCTATAATTTTCGATACAGTTACTATTTCTCCTTTTTTTATCGATGATTGTTCTTCAGCTCCTCTTTTTTGAATAGGAAGATCTTTTATAATTTTAAGTTTATCGCCTACTTCTAAATCTGAAAGTTGTTTTTTGGGTGTTTTTAATGGAAAATGTTCATTAAATTTGTTTGCGTCTTCTTCATAAAGTTTTTTTAGAATTGCTAGTATTTTTTCGTATTGGTCTTCCTGTGCTAGTTCGCCTGTTTTTTCAGACCAAACCTCTAATTTTTTTCTAATCTTTTGTTCAGGAAAACCTTCTGAAGATTCAATTATAATATTAAAATTTTTATTATGTTTTAATAGTTTTAAAGTTTCTTTTATGATTTGTTCTTGCAAGTTGCCATCATTTCGCAAGAAATCAGCAAAGTCGGAAACAATTTTCATTTCATCATCAGTAATAGTAAAATCATTAGAACGTATTGAATTTACATAACTAGCGAGGCTTGACTGATCTGACTCTTGATCAAGATCACCAAGTTGTTCTTCAACCTCATCTTTAATTTCTTGCGTAAATACCTCGCGATTAAACTTACCCTCGTCTGAATTCACAATGTCTTGTATTGTTTGATCGTTGATTACTTGGTGAACCATCTGTCGTTGTGTTTCTTCAGAGTTATCACTTGGAGCTTCTTGATCTACTGTTCTTTCCACTGTGCTTTGTATAGTACTGATATCTTGTTGAGAAAGTGTTGTATTATTCGTAGTTGGGCTTGTAGGTTGTGTTGAGGCACCATCTAGCGTTGATGCAGCTCCAAGATACTTTTCAACAACTTTAGAAATTTTCCTTATTTGTTGTAAAACTTGTGCTTGATCAGTTGCATCCTCAGCTGCATCTAATCTTTTTACAATGCTTATATAAGCTCTTACAAGTTGTTTAAATCTTCTATTTAATTTTTTTATAGATATTTTATTTTTTGTAAAGTAAGTGCTTGATTGGTCAAAGAAAATTGCCAATTTGTTTAGTTCTGTTTTTGAGTCATCAATTAGTTTAATTATCGGAAGAAGATCAACTGTTGCTCCTTCTTGGTCATCAAAAGATGTTAATGTATCATCAAGTTGTATTAGTTTAGGTTCTAATCGATTAAAAGTAGATTTTACATATTCAATCTTTTTCTCTCTTGTATCTAATTTCATAGGATCATCTTCTTCTTTTATCAATCTTTCTTCTAAAGAAGGAGATGGGCTTTGAATAGCATCAAAGAGTTTATTTAAGCCCGCTTGTATATCTTGAGCTATTTTAACAACTTGCATTTTTTGCATTTGTCCTAATACTGTAGTTGTTCCGCCTTCTAAACTTGTTAAAATTGATTTTAAACCTTTTAGTTTCTCTAAGACTTCTTTCTCTGCTTTTTTGATAAGGTCATCTCTGTTGTCTTCGTTTATTGTTCTTTTCATTGATTCATTGACAGCACGTCTTTCAAGAGATTGTAAACTATTTTTTAATGAATCAAACGCACCATTTAAGTCAGTAAACATACTAATTTGTTGTTTAAGAGTTTTTGTTGTCATAAACTGGTCTAAAAATGTATTAATTGCTGATTCGGCTTTACTTTCGTAAGTTTCAACAGCCTGTTTTTTATCTATCACAGCATCTTCGGATACTGTTGGGGTATCTATGCGTGTTGTAGTTTGATCTTCTTGATCCTCTTGTTCTTGATCAGAGTCTAAGTTGGCTCTTACATCGTCTTCTACTTTGTCCGAGCCGCTTGTCATTAAAGCTTCAAATTCTCTAATTGTTTGTTCTAAGACATCATCTTGTTCAAGATATCTCTTTAATAGATTTATCTCTTCTTGTTCTAAAACTTCTAAAAATCTTAAAGTAAATCCAAGACTTCGAAGTTTGTCACTAAACTTTCCAAATGCTGTGGTCGGAGCTTCTGTTAAATCATCTCTATTTGAGGCTGTATCTTCGCTTTGTGCTGCTAACTGTTGAAGAATGGCATCCAATGGCAGCTCTGATGAAATATTTGTTTTTTTGTATTGTTCTGCATCCTCGCTACTTACAGAAGTTGCGTCGCCATCAAGTATTGAAATGGTTTTTAAAATTTCTTCATTATCATCATTTTGTTTAGCATTATCAAATCTAAATTTAATTACTGCTTGTTTTAATTTTTGGATAGCTTCTTTAGCCTTCTCAATCTCTTGAGGATTAAGTTCTTGTGATTGTTCCTCTTCTGGTTGATTTTCTTGATTATCTTCTTCATCAGGATCAATTTTAAACCTTTCTTTAAGCAGTGATTTTGCAAGTTTAATTGCCGCACTCATAGTATTTGTTAACAAAGTAGTGTCATTATCCCTGTAGGATGAGAATATCCCTGTAGTTGTTTTTTCAAAGTAATCTTCAAGACTTTGACCATCGGTTCCTTCGACATCTTTCGTCTCAAGAATCTCATTGATTTGTTTCACCATTGCTTTTATTTGTTTATAATAAAAAATTTGGTTATCCTGAGAGTCTCCATCAAGCATAAGTTTTTTTAAAAATTGATCATCTTTTTGAGAGCCAAAAATAGAGTCATATGTGTATGCCAATGAAAGAAAAGCATGATCAACTTCTCTTTCAGGTTTTTTGTTTTTAGCTTCAATTTTTGCTAGTTTAAACTTAAATTCAATATTTGCTGCTTGTTTGGTTAGTTCCCTATAAACGTTTCCTTGTTGTTTGGTGTATTTTTTAAGATCTGAATTTTCATCTTCTCTTATAAATTCTTCAACAATTAATCTATGCAATAAATTTGGAGAATAACCTTGATGCAATAAATCTTTAATTATTTGAGTTTTTGCAACTTCTTTTAAAATAACTTTCTTATTCATTTTTTACTTAACTCCAAGCTTTTTTAATGCCATAGCAAGAGGTGCTTTAGCTGATCCTTCTTTTGCTGCTTTTATGGCTGCCATTATTAAAGCATTTAACAATTCTATTTCTGACCTGTCAATGCCTTGTATTTTTGGAAACAAAGTGTATAAGTCTTTAAACTTTTTTGCCATAGCTTGCTTGTTTTCTGGATTTGCCTCTTGTTCGGCTTCTCCTTGTTCTTTTTCAACTTTTTCCAACTCTTCCTTAATAATTTGTTGAATTCTAGATTTTGAAATCTTCATCTCTTACACCTCAATTATTGTTTACAATAAATAGCAAAAAAGCGAGGAATTAACCTCGCTTGTTGTTTAATTATTGAAATTGATCATCTGGATCTACTTCAAATTGCCCCATTAAGATAGACCACAATTGTTTTAGCTCAGGGTTCGTTTGAACTTGAAATGCTGTTACAACAATTATTTGTATCTCTTCTTGTGTGAATCCTTTTTCCAAAGCTTCCTTGGTGTAGCCAAATAATTTTGCAAATGCTTTTTGTTTTTCTTGTGGAGCATCTTGTAAATCCATAGATAATTTCATAAGTTTTTCTGAAAATTCATTTGTGTCCATTTTGTTTCTCCTTTAATTTGTTAACAAGCCATGATGAGGATTGTGGTTTATCACTACCTCCAACACCCCATAGCATTTCAATACCAATATAATCACATAAATCCATCTCTGGTGTGTTATTGTTTTTTCTATCACCACCATTAGCAAAAATGTCTGGCTTTGTTCTGGTTAAGGCTTCGCATACTGTCCCGTCAGAATCATCAACATGTGTTACATACTTTACGCCTTTAATGTTTCCCATGATTTCAGCTCTTTCTTCCCAAGGCATAAACACATAACCTTTTTTTCTCATAAGCCAATCATCAGAGTTTATAATTACCAATACATCTCCATGGTGAGATGCATCTTGAATCATGCGAATGTGTCCTATGTGAACAGGGTCAAAACCGCCACTTACTGCTATTATTGATCTTTTGTTCATTTTTTCTCCTTTTTGGTTATTAACTTTCCTGCTGATGATTCAGGAGATATTTTAGAAATACACACCTCTGGTAGTGAAAAATTTTCAATAAATGATTTAAGTTCATTGAAAGCTCTTTTAAAATCAGGCATCATTTCAACTTCTGTTTTTCCATCGTGAGAGTGTATAGCATGCACTTCTCCAATGTTATCATAAATTGTGACAGATGGATGTTCTGATAACCATGTTAGAGCTACCTTTCCGTTATCAAAAATGAAGCCTTGAGCAACTCGTCCAGTGCCTGATACGCCAGATTCATCTTCAAGACGATTTAAATAAAAAATTTTCATGATCACAATCTCATATAATGTCAAAGTTTGGTTTTGGCTTTGGCATTTCTTCAGTTACCTCGTTTTCTATATTTTCTTCTGTTACCGAATCTTCTTCTAAATCAAACTTTCTTGTTATAAATTCTAAAGTTGAAACAACAGCATCAAGAAGATAAACATGTTCTTGAGGATTAAAATAAATAGAGTTTTTTGTTATTTCTATCATCAAAACTTGCTGATGGTTTAAATCCGTAACATACAACATCTCTTCTTCAATAAAAGCGCTAAATCCTGATTTGTTGTAATAATCTAGTAATTCTTGTTCAAAATCATTTCTTTCTCTTTTAGTTTTGTGGTGCCCAAAAGAGAAGCCATTGTTAAGAAGTTGATTAATTTTTTCTGTTATTTCTTTACTAATCATTTACAATCCTAGGTATTATTTCGTCAAAAATTAAATGTAAGGTATCTTTAGTTGTTTTTACCTCAAAAGACCTACCATGCACTCTTAATCTTTCATAAATTGTTTGATCATTTCCACCATTTTTACAACGATCTCCAATAAACCAACATTGATAATTTTCAAAGTGTTGAAGGGCAAACGTTTTGTCCCAACCTTTTGGATAAATGTCGTAAGAAGTTTCGCCACCTAATTTGATTTCGACATTGTCAAATATTGCTGATCTTCTCAAAAATGTTTTAAAACTTTTTATCTCATCTATTCTAAAACTAGAGTCTTCTCCATCAAAAATTTGAAATCTTTTTCTGTCTGAATCGTTTGCATTTCTTCCTATAGGGCACCAATTAATCATAGATCCTCTATAATCGACAAAATGCCCAGTTAAGGGCAAATTGTAAAGGTGCAACTGGGATTGTCTCCGAAGAACATGTTCCATGATAGCAGTAAAATGCATCTCGCCTAATTCTTCTCTCATGTTTTTTTCGAAAGCAAGTTCATGTTCGTGAGTGGCACTTAAGGGAGGAGGATAATATTTTGTGCCGTTACAGGGGAGGATATGTAATT
>CEOA01108809.1_pt1 | contig 12505 bp, 6 predicted proteins | sample 530251 | NCBI WGS metagenome assembly CEOA01 (sample SAMEA2619838, study PRJEB7988) | marine metagenome | biome: marine biome (ENVO:00000447); feature: surface water layer (ENVO:00002042); material: "saline water (ENVO:00002010), including plankton (ENVO:xxxxxxxx)" | depth 5 m
TCACTGATTCCACGCTCACAGGTTCACTAGCCGATCTTATGGGATTTAGTAAGTCGCCAATCAAACTTGGTCAAGTCCTGGATGAGAAGATAATTCGTGAAGCAGTAGTTGCAATTCCATTCGTGGAGAACAAAGAAGGGAAAAAAGAATTTTTCGATGTTAGCAGAAGAGAGATCAACGAAGCTTTGGCTGCTTTACGAGAAGGTCCAAAAGAAACAAAAGTTGGTCAATCAATTATTGAAATGGTAGAAAAAATGCAGCGATATATCTTTCCTCCCAAGTTTGATTTTATTACAAACCAGACTGTAGACCCTGTTGCGATGTATATCTTTGAATTTGAACATACCTTGAAGAAACAAGATCTGATTGACATATGGCAGAACCTGCCACCAGAAGTAGGAAACAAATTTGAAATGAAGAGTTCCATTGTGAGCCACCAATTAGAAAGCAATGAGATAATGAAAGGCGAATTAAGGGACAATCTTCGTTGGATGGTTTTCAAAGTTAAGCAAAAAGCCGCAGACAACTATTTTACTATGTTGAGAGACTCGGTGCAAGAAGAAGGGTTTCAGTTTGAAATTCAAAGAGGCTTCGGCCGAGAGAAGAGTAAATTTAACTATTCCTACAACTGGCCTTATGACTTCTTCTCGTTAGTAGAATTGGTCAAGATGGATGCCGAAGTGAAGATAGAAAATAAAACGGATAAAGAATAGAGTGATTTTCTAATTACTTAAGGACACAAAGAAGTGAAGTTTTTTGATAGAAAAGAAGAAGTTTTAGAAATAGAACTAACGCCTCATGGTAGGTATTTGTTGTCTATGGGTAAATGGGAACCTACACATTATTCCTTTTTCGATGATGACATCACATATGATACAAACTATGGCGGCTTTTCGGAAGTCCAAAACGAAGCAGAAGGCAGAATAAAAGAAACCCCGAGAATTCACACGCAGACTGTTTTCAGAGATCTGGAAGACGAATATGATGGTGCTTTCCAAGATAGAAATATGAGGAAGCAATCTACTTTTGAGAGAGAATATTCTTTAAGTTCTGAGTTGGGAATTATTGATTTCTACAGCGAGAAGGCTGCTGCTTGGGATATTGATTGTTTTAAGGGAGAAATATCAACTTCGCCTATGACTTACACTGGTTCAGGTCCAGTTATAAACATTCCTCAACTGAACTTTAAAGACCCAACATATCAAAAGATTGTTGGCTCTTTGACTGCTACACAAGGCCCTGATGTCTCCGATGAAGATTTAAGAACAATCAGGGAGTTTCTTTCTGACTTTATTGAGATAAGAGAAGATTTTATTCTTTTGGAAATCAATGAAAATAATGTGGTGTCTCAAAAAGAGAACTTTGAAATTGAGTTGTTTGAAATAGTCAAGAACGCGACGGATAAAGCATCCAATGAATATGAAAGATTGAAGCCTTTGAAGTTTGATGGTCCACGAATGAATAATGATACTGATTTTGTTGATTACTATTTCAACCTTGATGTTGATATGGAAATAGATGAGAGAATGCTTTGCAAATATAAGGAAGTGGATGATACTAAAGGACTCTTCTTTCAGGGTGTTTATGAGTGTGAGCCAGACCAAGATAGGCAATCTGCGGATCAGTATAGAACTATAATAACAGATATAGGGGAAGTGTGTGATTGATGTCCAATCATATTAATATAGAAAAGAGCAGTGCAGTAAACACCAGATTGCCTAATGTTTACATAAGAAAAATCATTTTAGGCACTGGTAGAATTGAGATTGATCTGTCTATTTTGATAGAAGCAGAAAATTCGGGTGAAATCAAATTTAGCACCGTTGATAGGTTGAAAGATGTTGATATTAAAACTATTATAAGTTTTGACGCCGGTTTAACAAGCGATATTGTGAATAAGAGAGTTTCTTTATCTCAAAATTTCAATTTCGTCAAGAATTCAGCCGAAAGGGTTTTTACTGGCGATGATCGGTTCTTTGGTGGAACTGGGGAGTTATTTAAAACAACTGATTCGCAAGGAAATATGTATTATGAACTACCCTTTTCTGTTGCTTTTGAAGATAAAAGAATGACTAATGAAAATCCCAAGCACCTTTCTTGTATGGCATTTTCTTATTTTAGAGACTTAAACGAGCCACGCGGAAGCACGAAAGCCTACACGACCACCGGAAAAGTCTCTGCTGATATTGTGTACGACAATACAGAGTTGCAAACAGAGAACTCTGTGTTATTAAGTGACGAAAAAAAATTGTGGGTTGGTGATTTTATCAAGTCACGAACTGGTCAATTATTGACTGGCTATCCTCGTTCTGCGACAGATAGGGTTCTTAAAGAAGAAGTTATTCCAAATTCTAAAATAGAGGATCATAGGGTTTTTGATAAGATTGGAGCACTAATGGGGCAAGCCTTGGAGGCTTCTAATACATTGGAGGAGAGATCTCCTGTCTTTGTTAGTAAACCGGCCGAGTTCTCTAATCTCTATCTTTCTTTCGATCAAGAGAAGAAGGTTAGGTTTCTTTTTGGTATAGATACAGAGCAAATTTATTTAAACAACGCAAAAAAACCAGGCGAAATTCAAAATCAAAGTTCTCTTCAAATACTAATGAAGCAAATGAGGATTAAATCTCTTGAAATCCGACGAAGAGATCTCTTTGATAGGGGACAGGAAGTCTTGATTGTAGAGTCTGTGGAAGAAGTTCCCGGGAACTTTATTCCCAATAAGTTTATCAAAGATGATAAGATTGAAGATAAGATGAATATTGCTTCCATAAGAGAGGTCTTCTTAAATCGAGATACATCGAGTCAAATACGATATTTCGGTGTAATCGACCATGAAATCTCGACTTTCACGGATGGTCAATATCAATATAGTGTCTTGATTGAATACGAAGATGGGACTGAACCTTATCTTGTGGAGAAAAATGAGAAACTCAAAGGAGTATTGAGTTCTTTAAAAGAATACACAACAAATGCGTCTTTAAGCTTAAACTTATCTTCTAACCGTTTCAATCATGATTTTGTTTATCAAAACTCTGCAGCGAAAGAGAATGAAATAAGAGGATACATATCAGCATATGTTGATTATTTAACTTTTATTTTTGATATCGATCCTGTCTTGTTAAATGAGTTAGTCCGGACTTTGGTAAACATGTCTCACCCGATTAGTGGAAACGTAGAGGGTTTAAGGATCTTTGCGAAACAAATAGAGAGTTTGATTTTGTTTAATGATACTATTTTGGATAAATTTAACCCTCTATCCTCCAAAAAGCAAAATAACGAAAGCACAACAGAACATATTAGCAATGAGAAATATGTCTTTACAGTAGAAAAACACTTTAACAAGCCAGAAGAATTATATACAATAAGTTGTGCTAATACCACTGGCATAGGTTATCTCTATGAACCGCAACAAGAATCGTCCGGCGATAGTCTAGCTGCAATTAATGTGGCTCAATTCGATACAAGGGTTTCATTAGAGGCTACCAAATTCGTAGGCTCCAGCAACGCTGTTGGAATCACTGGTTTGAAAAGTTCATTTCAATATAACCCGACTGAAAATGATGTAGCTTATTTATCTCCAACATATGTCAGGGCGGGAGATAATCTTATGGACTTACAGAAGGATGTCATCGATAATTCAGAGTATACTGGAATTAATGCCGTCATTACTTTGCGTAATATAGAGAAATCAGTATCACGTTATGATCAAAGGTATTATGAAAACGCAACTGATACAAAAGAAGGTGCGATCAAAGGAGTCCAGTCTTTCTTAAATTTAAACTCGATACAGGTTGTGTCAGGAGATCAGTTAGGTAGTTTTGAGCTTGATGATCAGACTGCGTTACAACGAGATACTTCTTATAATGCTGATAATTTTGTTGGAAATAATGCTCTAATTGATGCTGGCCAAGAAAACCTCATCAAACAGGAGGAGAAGACAACTTCCAAAAAAGAGAAAAAGCAGGAGTCTTTAAAAAAATCTCTACAACTGGGCTTGTCTTTAATGGCCGATCAAAACGAACACAAAACTTTGCCTGATGATCAGACAAGGACCATTGACCAGAAAAGTTCAATTCAGAGATCAAACGAAAAGTTTGATCTCAACAATAGTAACAACCTGATTGACTCCTTAACAGAGGAAGAACTAAGAGATATACCAAATCAAGTTATGTCCATGGTTGTTTCTACTCCACAGAATTTCACCTCTAACAACAATAATAAATTTATGAGAGATGGTTCTAATAATTCTGAATTTAATATTAAGTTTGGTTCTCTGAGCGAATTGCAATATTTGAGTGGTTTTGGAGTGAGCATAACTGATCCAATTTGGACTAAATTCAACCGAGAAAACTTAAATAAAATTAATGGTGCTGCTCTAATTAGAATGAGACCTTACACAAATGGACAACTTGGTATAGAAGATCAGTTAAGTTGTCCGACTTTTAATGAGTATTTTTTGATTAAAAGCCCGAATGGTTCCACTAATACTATGAATAACCAAGTATCGGATCAAAATGTAGTTTTGACAATGAACATTTTTATTCCACCGGAATATGCGGACTCTTCGCCGAGCGTCAAAGATCCAGCAAGAATAAGTAGGTGTTCAACAACCAGAATTCCTAATTTGCCTCCACAACGAGAAGAATCAATGGCAGTTGGACCTCTCCGAACAGTAGGGGCTGAAAAACCAACAGCTGTCGCCACCAATCTCTTCACGGAAGGGAAAGAATTTCAACTTCCCAACGGCAATTTCTATACCGGCTACTATCATGTACATCCGGATTTAGGACCGATGGTTGGGAGATTTCACTCATCCGTTCCTCATTCTAAGTTAGTAAGGGTTTCGGGTAGACCCACGTCGGATGCTGAAAGAAGGTTCATAACGAAACAAACAGAAGAGAGAGAAGAGCAGCAAGCGAGGGGACAATCTAGTAGTGGAAGAGGTGTGACTGTAAATACTACTGTAAACACTTCTGGTATGGCTAATACTGGGAATGCTGGTAATTATGGATCGTCGGGTTACTAAATGATTACGATTATTACAATATTATTTTTAACAATGTTGGTACCTGCATTTGCAATGTCAAATGGTGGCGCCGGTGGTGGTGATGGTACTACACCTGGAGCCGGCCGAACTCCTCCTTTTACTGAAGAAGGTGGGTTTACCCCAACTGAGTCTACTGGCGACGGTGGCGCAACAACAGAGGCTCGATTATCAGAAGCTGATCCGGATAACCCTCAATATAGTGTAGTGCCTCCAACAGCCGAAACACCAAGGGTTTTAACATCGATCCCCGGTGCTTTTCTTTCCGGTAGAGCTAAACCACTTGTTAGGTACGATACTATCTATCACTTTCAAAATTTTGATCAATTGTTTGATAATCCAGCTACAAATATAGATTATCAAGCAAGACACAACGATTACATTGGAGATCTTATAAGAAGAACAACTTTAAGATTATGGTATGGGTATGGCTGGGGTTCTGCTCGATGGGGAACACCCGATTCAAGCAAACCGATGTTTGGATATTTCCCAGTCACAGATGAAAAACTTAGAGCATCACAAATAGAATCTGATATGAGAACATATTATGATAATTTTAGCAATAATGCTCTGGCGTTTTCCAATCGTTCTGTAAACATTTATGATTACAATTATTTTAACTTTATGATCACACGCCCTACTCCATTGATCTATATTAGTGACTTTGGCCCTGAAAGATCAATGATACCACAGATACAAGAGATAGCGTGTCAGATAGGTTTCGGAACCCGACCGGGTTTGCCGGCCGGCGATGATGAGGATGAAAGATTAGTAACCCCTCAACCTGGGACATTTGATTTTGATGAGGAAGCTGCCGAAGCGGAAGCTGCCGTTGAGGAAATTAGGGTTGTGTTTGAAGATCCACCAGTTCCAGATATTGAAATAAGGAATTGGAGGAGATCGAATGTAACGATTAAAAAGTTCAATTATGTTCTTTTGGAACCTCGCGCTGCTTCTCTGGATGTTGACTTTCGAACTATAGTTAATGATACAGTCATCCCCTTTTTAGATCAGAAAGAGACTTACACTATTTCTGATCTTAATACACCGCAAGGTCAGGAATGTAGTACTAAAGAAACAACTGTAATTCCAAAAAGACACTATGATTACAACTTTCAATTTATTTTAGCTGACGAACAAGTTAGTGGGCAATCAAATTATAATGGTTCCTTCTCGTTTCTATATGAGAGAACAACAGAACGTTTGCCTTTGATATTGGAACCTCTATTTCCAAATATATATGTCATTGATTTTGCGAACACAACGATAGAAGAATACTACAAGCTTTTATCACTAAATAATACCATTTCTGAGTTTCCTGCGAATTCAACACCCGAATTCATCAATATGGTTGAGAACTTTAGATACAGCGAAACTGATGCTTATCTTCGAAGGTGGTCAAATGGTATAATTGAGGGAGTAGAGAGATCTCCTGGAATTCTTAATAATTTAGCTGCTGAGTATCGAAAGCTAGTATTCAGCAGTATCTATAGAGAAAGATACAGGGTTCAATCAGAACTTTTCCGAAGAAGTTCACAAATGAATGCGACAATTGATTTTAATATTGAGTTTGACAATAGGATCTTAAATCCTATTTTTCAGGAAGTTGCCGAAAGTGCAACTGCTTATGATCCAGTCGTTCACTTGATTAGCGACACACAATTGATAGACCCGAAGGTACCTAATAGACCTCTTTTCGCCGGGCCAATTTTGAATGGACCTTTGGGGTCGGAGTATATAAGAGGTGTAACCAACTCCAATGGAGACACTTCGCCCTCTGTTATGGCTAAACCAACTGATTTTACTTATGAAGTCAATAATGTCTGGAATATTCAAGAGTGGTTTCGACTATATTGCATACCAGAAATCGTAAATTCAGAAGAAGAGTGGCAGTGTTTTTTCAGAGTTTTCCCAGAACAATATCCGATGTTATATCACGATCCAGAAACTTGGATATGGGATCCGGATGCTAGAAAGCCAGTGCCTGTAGGTGCAGAACCTGGAGCCGAATTTGGAATACCACTTACTGGTGAAACAACATCTATTCCACCTATCATTCTTCAAACTCCGGATGGAGATCGGTGGGGAGAATGTACTGGAATAGAAAGCTTCATCAATCCATTGTCGGATTTGTATAGCAAATTAAACGATAAAATAGAGAAATTCGGTTTCCGGACTTATAGAGAGGTTATGGATGGAAAACTCGCCTATTCAGAACCTCTGTTTTATCGCTTGGAGAAGACCCCCCGGGTCGACTTACCCGAAGGTGTAGCGGATATAATTAACTATGGAAAGCAGAGCTTCTTCCTTCCAACTAATCTTATAGAGGAAGGTTTCTCTTATGTTGACGCACAAATTCACTATGGTCAAGAATATGACTACACTTTGCACGGCTATTATCTTGTTATTGGAAATGAATATTGGTATGAAAAAATAGAGGATACACCTCTACAAAGGCCAGATCAAAGTAAGAGAGTAACTTGGTCAGAATTAACGCGAGAAGAATTAATTAATTTTGTTAATACGACCTACGGATCAGCACCCGGCCTCCTGTACGAGATAGCAGAACAAAATAACATAACTATAGAGGGTTTGTTGTTATATAATCTTGAACAAGGCACGTTATCAGGCTTGTCCAGTGCGGCAGGCATCCGCCCAAGCAACTTGGCCGCCTTTGTACAAGTTGCTAAAAATAAAATGGTTATTATGTATCAATCATATTTAAATATCCAAGGAGCCGCTGAAACAGATAGGGTAGAAGAGATTTTAAATTATATGATAGAAAATGAACTGGTCTTGACGGGCGATCTTATAGAACTTGACACTGATGACCCGCCCATTTATATATACGGTGGCCCAGCTGAACCAGAAGAAGGAGAGACTGCTGAAGAATATAGAGAAAGAGTATATGCAGAGGCTCCACGCATCTCTACTGATACCTTGTTTAGATATGTCACTGAACAACGAAGCAATATATTGGCCGAGGTATCAGCAGCCAGGGCTCAAAGTGGTGTTTCTACCATCCCAGGTTCACGCTTAAAGGATTATACTTTCTCAGTCCACAATAGACCACACGTAGTTCTTGTAGAAACAAATGTGTTTTCACCGGATTTCGGAAGAATCACAACAAAGACTGTTGATGACCCTCCACTTCCTCCGGATATTGATATTGTCCCATATAGATCAGTTAAGGACAAAACACTGCACATGCTTAATGGAAATATAGGAAAATACTCAGATAAACCAAAGATCATTGTCGATCAGGATTTTGAAAAGTTTAGAGATATTATTTTAAATCAAGGGATGGAGCAAGACTTTTTGGGAGGAAGGGTCGCATCTTCCAGAGATATCACTCCACAGAATATTGAACAATTCGATATTAATTTTAATTCAGATGATTATCCCGAATTGTTTGAAATATATAGAGTGGATTTTGAGCCAAGAAGTTATAGGGATTTTAATCCAAATCTTGGTAAGAAGGTTGTATTGGATAATACTTCGAGATTACAGAACGAAGGAATATCGGAAGAACCAAATTGGAGAGACATGCTGATTGTAACGTCCAACTCTTTTGTAGATGAAATTATACCCAATAAAAAATATTGGTATACATTTAGAGTTGTCGATATACACGGCAATATATCCAATCCATCTGGTGTTCTTCAATTTGAAATGGTTGATACTGGAAATTCAATATTTCCCTTAATACAGGAATACACTTTCCCAGAACCAGAAATTACATATATTAAATCAATGAGAAAATATCTTAAGATTTCACCTTCCAATATTCATACTCAAATTAATGCCGAAGTTACGGATGCTGTTGATTTTAGAGACAACCACCCCAGACTTGGTACTGGTCTGGAGAGTAGTGTGTGGACAAAGAATTACAAACTTAGATTGACTTCCAGATTAACTGGAAAGAAGGTAGATATTAATTTTACTTTTAAACAAAGTGATGTTAATGACGATAAATTGCTTGCTTTGGATGATGTTGAGAGTGGTTGATACACATATCGAGCCACTAAGAACAAAAAGAAAGAAAAAGCAATTTAAAACACTATTTATTAAGAATAAGAGGAGAGATAAATGGGATTTTTAGACAATTCTGGCGACATCATTTTAGATGCAGTCCTTACAGATGAAGGAAGAAAAAGATTAGCAAAAGGAGATGGAAGCTTCAACATCGTTAAATTCTCTTTAGGGGACGATGAAGTTGACTACGCCCTTTACAATAAAAACCATGCAAGTGGTAGTGCATATTACGATTTAGAAATTTTGCAAACTCCTGTTCTCGAAGCTTTCACGGATGCTGGAAGTAGTCTTAAATCTCCTTTGATTACTCACATGAGCAATGATAAATTGTTCTTGCCTGTTTTGCGGCTGAATACAAAACTTAGTTCTACTGCAACAGCAGCTACGACCGGCTCTTATCATGTCGCAGTTACAAAAGTATCACGCGATGCTTTCTCTGATTTGGATGGAACTTTAGATGGTTTCGCACCCAGGGCTGGTGAGTCGTTTGTTCGAATTGACCAAGGGCTTGATACGGCTTTTGAAGTCCCTGCCGACACTCCTCTTGATGCCGAAGATCGAGAAACACAATACACCATTCTTGTCGACAATCGTCTGGGCGAGTTAACGGACTTGAATGGTCAAACTATGAGGAAAAGCTTTGTGGATGATGACAATATTGCTACTTATTATGTAACTTTGCAGGCAAATCCCCAAGTCGTACTTTTAAATACGGAAACAGAACAAGCTACTGGTTCCGAAGTAATTGAAGGCCCGAGAGGGACGATACTTCAATTTAAGATTAGATCAACGTTGAATTTGAGAAGATCGAATTATCTGTTCGACAATATTGGTTCCACAGGAGCATTGATTTCTGGTCCAAGTGATGGTTCAACTTCAACAGCTATTCGCTTTATTGATTCAACAATTCAAGTTATGGGAACAACAACTGGGTATCGAATAGATGTTCCAGTTAGATACGTTAAAACTTCAGCAGAATAAAAGGTAGAAAAAATGGCCACAAGATATAAACCAATTACACAAAACAACGATGTCGCGACAACAAGAACTCTTCTCCACGAAGCAATTCCTTTAACTGGTACAATTGTTTCTGGTACATACACTGATTTAAATATCAAGAATTATTCTCATGGTATGTTTCAATCAGTATATGATTATCCTTTTTTGAGTTCTTCAGCAAATCATGTTTTTGATATTTCTGTTGGATACTCTCCTGTCTCTGCTCTTAGTGGGGCGAGCAATGTGCAGAATAGTAAAAAAATTAACCTCTATAATCAGATGGCTCAAGTCCTTGTTGGGCACGATCAAACTGGCTCTATACGACGTTTTGATCAGGATGGTAATTTTACTGATACCGATGTCAAGCTTAATGAGGTTGTTTTTCTGAATTTCTCTCGCCTTTTAACTAAAGATGAAATCAAGAAAGAATCTTTCACTCTCACATTTCTTACTGGTGGAGTTCCTGCTACTGTTACTGGTGATCAATATGTAATCAGTGATTATGGAGCTACAAATACATTCAAGAATAATTCACCAGCCGGCGAATATGGAATTCTTTATTCCGGTTCAGCTGCAGCAGCTGGTACGGGCGTTGGTCTTCTTTATTATCAAGCAGGTGTAGCGGTTTTGACTGCTTCTATATTTGATGGTGAATTTGGAGCAGCTGCTGCGGTTTATGATACAGGCTCTATAGATGCCGTCCTTACTGGCTCCAACATCACTGCTTCTTGTGATGGTTTGAGAAATAGATTTGTAAATCTTACTTTCAATAACACGACAGAATTAAATTCTACAATCTACTTCTGTCGTGCGAACTTTAACGAGTTCAATTACAGTTCTAATCCAACTTACCTCTCCTCAAGTCAAATTAGAGTCAAAGAAAGAGAGACTGATGAACCCATCTCTTACATAACTACGATCGGGCTCTATTCGACTGATAATGTCTTGATGGCTGTTGCGAAACTTTCGGAACCGCTCAAGAAATCTCCTTCGAATGAATTTACTTTGAGAGTGAGGCTTGACTATTAAAGGGCTTTATTATGCCTTTGTATAAGTTTGACCAAAGCGATGTCTTTCATAATAGGATAGAAGCAAACCCTGATTCTAATCTTTTCTTTTATAGTGGGAGTGCCTACTATAATAAGAGACCCCAACTACAAGGTGCCTTTGTATCTAGTGTCCCAGGTGTTCTTCCTGGTCATATAAGTTTGTATGAGATTAATGTTGATCGAGTATCTGGTTCTGCTACGGCGCCAGACATAATCTATCCGTTCATTTATAAAAGTAGCAATAACGAACGTTTTAGATCGGTTGATATAACAACCTTGGATGGATTATCCATATCAGCTGACGAAGTAGCACTTCCTGGTGATTTACTAACAGGTAGTTATCCCATGTCTGCTTCAATAGTGAAAGACTACTTAGCTTCAGGACACGCCGCAGCTGCCTCAACAACAATTGTCACAGCCATTGATGCCGGCACAATAACACCAAACACGGAAGAGTTCGGAGCTTTTGTTAAAAGCAGTTTAGGTTCTAAAGCAGCTGCCCTCAAAAACACATTAAACGAATACACTTACTTAAGTCCTCATTATGCTTATGATAGTGCTTCATATCCTGTTGTTCCAAATGAGATTGTAAATTGGAATAAGGCAGAACAAGAAATGGGATTAATCAGTATTCCATCAATCTTTTATGGCCGAGAGATAAAGAAAGGAACTGTGAGTTTAAAATTTTATATCACAGGCACTCTCGTAGGGGAACTACAAGATCCACATAAGAACGGAGAATTAATTCAGGTTGGTCCAGTTAATAGCAGCCAATCGGGGAGCACAGCTGGTGTTGTTCTTTATAACGAAGGTTTCATTCTTCTAACAGGCAGTTGGGACTTGACTGCTGCTGGAACTAGATTTGCCCCAGTACATACAGAAAACTATATTGGACCTTCAGCAACTTCTCCTCGCTGGATTGACTTTGCTCAAACAATCGCGACGGGTTCTGTGGATATGCCTTCCTCAAGTTTTGAAATGAATTTCAAGGGCACCAATTATGTTCCAACTATTACTATGCTGGCACACGCTCGAAAAGGTCACTTAAACTTTTCAAATAATCCAACCTACATCAAACAAGGCCAAGTGGTGGCTGCTAATACGGGCTCTTTCAAGTTCAGAGAATCTCCCGAAATAGAAGTTAAAAACATTGTTTCCTCCTCTTATCAGGACTTCACTGCTTCGTATAAGAAACAGACATATATTTCAAAAATTGGAATTTACGATAAAGATAGAAACCTTATCGGCATCGCCAAAGTCGCCACACCTGTCAAAAAGACCGAAGACCGAGACTTTACATTTAAATTAAAGCTTGACATATAGTATAATATTGCTATGATTATACTTGGCTTGGACTTATCAACAAGTATCACAGGTG
>CEOA01011545.1_pt1 | contig 12492 bp, 16 predicted proteins | sample 530251 | NCBI WGS metagenome assembly CEOA01 (sample SAMEA2619838, study PRJEB7988) | marine metagenome | biome: marine biome (ENVO:00000447); feature: surface water layer (ENVO:00002042); material: "saline water (ENVO:00002010), including plankton (ENVO:xxxxxxxx)" | depth 5 m
GATCGAGAGTTTGGATTCTGCAATGGAAGCAGCAGCCCAAGCAGCTAATGGGGAGGTCGCTGCATTAGAGCTTTCGACTCGCACCTTCCAGAATCAAGAAGAGGCTCGTGAGGCTTTGCTTGCTGCACAGCATCTGGCAAGGCAGGCCTTGAATCAAGAAGAGAGGGCCATTCGAACCTACAATAAAAGCCTTGAAAAAAAGCAAGCGATGATTCTCATCGACCAGGCTCTTAGATCTGACGACATTGAGCTGATGGAGGAGGCCCGTCAGCACATCGGGGCGTTCCAGCTTGAGGAGATGAAGCTCATTGATGCCAGAATCGATGCAGCTATCGCAGCAGTCCAGGCCTCAGAAGCAGCTGATGCTGAAGCTAGCGCTTTGCAAAGGGCAACCAAAGCAGCAACAGAGAACACCGACGCAACCACAAAATCGGAAGCAGCTAGAAATCAACTGCTCAGAATGACCGCAGAGGCCACAGGAGAGGCCGCAGTGATCAACTTTGAGTACGCTGAGACAATCAAAGAGATCAGCAGATTGGTCACTGAAGCAGGGGCTTCTGAGGCTGAGGCCGCACTCCTTATCACTGCCGCAACAGACAAGAGGACTGAGGCTTTGGAGAGGCTTCAAGAGGCAGAAAATCAATATCTGACGACAAAAGGGAAACACGCTGCCCACGTTGTTGAACTGGAGGAGGATGCAGCCACAGCGATTCAGGCAGTCTACGACAATAGAATGGCCGACCTTCTCATGGCCAAACTGGATGAGAGCATCACCGAGGAGCAGTTCAGGGAGCAAGAACTCAAGGCTGAAGCTCAGTATCAGAAACAGTTGAACGCCCTCAGGATAGCTAAAGGGCAACAGGCTCTCCAGACTGCCTCAATGGTTTCTGATTCATTTATGAACCTCATCGATTCGAACATCAACATGATCAGCCAAAGGATCGACCAGGAGGAGGAAGCTGCACTTGCCAGGGCTGAAGGAAATCTGGAAGCTCAGGAAAAGATCAGAGAGGACTTTGATAAGAAAAGAAAATCCGAGCTTTCAGAATCCTTTGAAAAGAGAAAACAGCTTGAGATCGTGAACGCTATCATCTCAGGAGCCTCAGCATCTATTGCAGCACTGGCCCCACCTCCAACAGGCCTGGGCCCTGTGGCTGGTGCCTTCCTGGTGCCTGCTATTGCCACTGCAACAGGACTTCAGATCAATCAAATAGCTCAACAGAACCCACCCTTCCACCAAGGCGGAATCGTAGAAGGTATGGGAGATCAGACGATCACGGCTCAGGGCGGAGAGGTCATCCTCAACAGATCAGCAGTGGCATCCCTGGGGGGAGCTGTAGCAGCTGACTCGCTCAACAATGGGGGCGCAGCTGGTGGGACCGTGGTGGTCCAGATGACCTACAAGCAACGCGTGTTCGATCAGGTGGTGGTCGATAACCTTGCTAAGGGTGGACCCTTGAGAAGTGCGCTAAATAAAGCTCAACGCCGTGGTAGGCGTGGGCGCGTAGGAGGTCGCCTCTAATGGCTAACCAATACACAAAAAACAGCTTTCGTGGGCTTCTGGTTCCTGATTCAAGAATCAACAAAGAGAACATTGACGCAGCCTCCACCCACACCCAAGCAGGGCCTCAGGTCGGCATCCCAGTCCCTCAGGCTGATACCAATCTAAGCCTTGAGGCCACAGGGACTCAGAGCGCTGGTGGTCAACTCAGGATCGCTACTCAAAAGGCTGGCTTTCCTGGCCTTGGTGGGGCGTCATTCAGATGGAAGAATCAGGCCGACTCAGCTTCTCAGTGGCGTGGCTCCTGGCCTCCCTCAGCTATGGCTGACTGGCGACTCATTACGCTTGGAAACCCCTCAGCAGGCATAGGAAGCACCAAGCAAGCCATTGACCCAGATGGTGTCCTTATGGACAACGGGAAGATTGGTTTTGTGTATCACCGCGTTGTGAATCAGCTCGGCACAGATCAACACCGTGTGGTGTTCCAGACCTTTGACGCTAACGGTAACGCCAACACTGCTGTGACGCTCTATGCTCGCCTGACTCAACCCACTCAGGACCTCCACCCCTGCATCATGAAACTCCCCAACGGGAGGCTCATGGTTTACCATTTCCTGGAAAGCCTCGCGCATGACACCGTACAAGTCCAAGCATGGACCAGCACCGACCATGGTGCAAACTGGACGCTTGCGAATAGTGCCTGCCTGGATGAGGCCATTGATGTGAGTTCAGCAACGTCAGCCTTTGATCTTGGGACCAGGCCAGCTGCAAAAATGCGGGTTGCATATTCAGGGGGTCAGACCCTTTTGGTCATTTCCCATCGTGCCAACGACACATCAGGAACATATCGTGATGGGTTGCATCAGTATGCAAGCTCTAACCAGGGAATGAGCTTCCAGACTGTTGAGGTGTGGGGGCTTGAAGCCATTGCCGTACAGCCGTCCATCGTGCCTAGCTTCAACGGGTTTGAGGTCTACTTCATCAGCAGGGTCAGTGGATCAGACAAGCCCATCAGAAAGAGCCTCAGCTCAGCGTTTATCCCCCTGTCCACCGCGACAGAGTTTGCAGGTCCTAATGCGCTCAGGAATGGCAACTTTGAAATCGGAGCTTTTGCGACTGATAAATACCAGGCCGCAGAGATGGAAGCTGTGAAGGGCGATGATGGGATCCTTTATGTCCTGGCCAGGGCCCGTGTGGATGGTGTGTCCAGCAACGTGACCAATCTGCTCATTGCAGCTGACTACTCAGGAGGGACCAACAGGACTGCAAGCTATCGAACGCTTGGACAGGGCACAGGTGGAACCGCGGCTTCAGCTCCCAACACTGGGCTCATCTGGTATGGAGAGAACACCTCAGATTCTCCAGTCCGTTTGGGGCTAGTTGCTGCTCATGGTCGCATTGCTATGTTTCACAACTGGCAGTCAGGAACATCGACCAGGGATGACTCACTAGCGGTGGCCTTCCTGGGTGGGTATAACGATGTCACCCTGGGAACCTATAGAGACGATGGAGAATACGCTCGACAGGTCTGCTGGGATCACACCTATTTCCCGCTTGAGTTGCCTGATAACTTCAGTGGATGGACAGCTACAGGGACAGGAACTGTCTCAGTGAACAATGGGTATCTGAGCATTGCGACTAGCAGCTCCGCGCAGAGATACACAAAAACCCCGCCAGGAACCATCTCAGAGGGCATCATCTGTCACTTTGGAGTGAAGCACATTAGCCAGACAGGGCCGACCAATGACATCGTCTTCCTGCGACTGACTCAAGCTGATGGGTCTGACAAATATGCTGCCGACATCATCATCAGATCAGGCATCGTTAAGGTGGAGGACAATAATGGTGGATCACTAAAAGGATCACTCAGCATCAATGCTCAGGACACCTATGGGGTGGAAGTGCTGGCCTTTTTCAAGAGTGGAAAAATCAGCTGCTACGCTCGCCTCAGAGATGGGGCCGCAGACAAGCAATGGTCAGTCGTCTGCACCAATGCCAGCATCAGCGACAGTGGAACAGGGACATCAGAGGTGAGGTTTGGCCATGTAGCAGGAAACACCGCAGAGTCCCGATGGTTTTTCGTGAACTATGTCTCAGATGAGTTTGCTGGTGGTGTGGATGCTAGTACCGGCTTCACCAATCCTGATGATCTTCAGGGGAAGCTATTCAATGCGCAGGGGACAACCTATGTGGATGATGGTGTCGCCATCAGGGGCATTGACGGGCCCACCGTTCCTGGAGACACTTGGAACATCGATGCACGCTACGACTATGGCATTGAGAAGATCCTCTACAGCTCAGAGCCCTCACCATCCAAGGGCTGGAGATCCACCAACACCAACGCAAATGAGATCATCTGGACCTTCCAAGGCCCTAACGACTACACCACTGTCGGTCTGTTTCTCACTGGATGCAACTGGAAAACAGGCTCACTCCAGGGGTGGAATGGTTCTTCCTATGTGAGCTTGGCTAGCATCAACATGGCAACAGGTCAGACCTCTTTGGCGTATCAGAGAGGAGGGAATGGTGTCACAGTAAACACCGGAGCAACCACCGCGGCTGGTCGCTACTTTGAGGCAGATGAGCTTATCGGTGGGACCGTGGATCTGGGGTCTAGCAAACTTAGAAGGATCAGCAAGAACACTCCAGGAGTCTGGACCAATGCCGCAGGAGCTGTGCTTCCCGCATTGCAGTTTGATGGACTCGACAACACTGAGCCAGCCTCAGGGACCCTGGACATCTGGTCTCCCTCCATCATGATTGTGATCCATGACGTGGACAGGATCTTTACCAAGCTCAAGCTCGTCATTGATTCTCAGAGCACAGCTGATGGAGACATCAGGATCGGTCAAGTGATGATCGGTGGGATGGAGCTGTTCAGTCAAGACTACAGCTACGGCAGGGTTGTTGCATCAGACCCCAACACCCAGCTCGTCACATATAGGGATGGGACCCGCTCCAGCTTCAAAAGAGGCAACAACAGGAGGTCCGTGAGTTTTGGCTGGGGAGAGGGTGTGGATGTCACAGATATTCAAGGCTCAGGAGTGGATGCCGACTTCCTCTTGTCCACCTCCACAGCTGGATCAAGTCCAGTGGGCTATAGGGGGGACACCCCATCTCGACTGATACAGCTCATCGGCTCCACAGCTGGCTCCAACATCCCTGTGGTTTATGTGCCCAGGGTGGATGCTGGAAGCAGTGGGAATGATGTCAAGACCATTCAAGGAACATCTGGTGCTCTTTATGGACGCATCGTTTCAGGAGTCAACATCGACAGCATCGTAGGAGAAGAGCTGGACAGCAGCTCAGGTGAGGTCTTCAGGATCGCCAACATCACCATCGAAGAGGAGCTGTGATGGGGAAGTGGTTCACAGAGGAAGAGCTGAGAGATGCTGATCTGATTTGGCTGTTGAGCTTGAGGCTGGGGGGGGTTGAATATCTGTTTTCGAGCAGGACCGTAGTTATCAACAGCGACGATGGGGATAAATCCTTTGAGGGCACTCTTACTGGTGTGGATCTCAGCTCAACTATGGAGTTCGCCAGTCCAGACTTTGAGATGCCGTCTGCTAGCTTTGATGTGATCTTTAGGACTGACATCGCCAGGCTCATTGCTCAGGGTTTAGATCTTGGAGCAGGCACAGGAGAACTGAGCCTTTTTAGGCTGAACAGCGATGACGACTATGATGATCGCACTGTCATCCTGCAAGGCATCGTCGATGCTGGATCTTATGGAGCTATCGGAGAGCCCGTTGGATTCGTCCTGGAGGCAGACTTCATCAGGAACAGCAACAAGCTCCCATCGCCCTCAGCCGTCATTGATAGGTCAGTGAACTGGGCCAACAGTGCGGACAATGTTCAGGGAGCAGTTTATCCCGTGATCATTGGCTCTCCTGGGAGTCAAGGATTCTCCGGATCTCCTGTCTATATTGTGGAGGACACTGGGGGCAGTAGCGACAGAAAAGGTCTCATCGCCGCGCATCCCTGCACAGCCTCGACCATAACTGTGACAGGTATCCAAGCTGATGGGACCACGTTCACTGTCAGTCCTGATCCTGCTGTCATATCAGACAAGGATAGCAACGGGCAGCCCTTCAGCTACGTCCTCATACCGAATGCTCATTTTTCAGAGGACAACACTTTTTTCGCTCGCTTCAATGAGGGCGGTGGTGGCCTGATCAATCCCTTTGAGTCTCAGAGCAGAGATGATGGGAACAAGGAACCAGCAACGCTCACAGGAGCTGGAGACGTGTTGCGGTATTTATTGCATCAAAGCGGCGTGAAGGTAGATGATGGAAGGACCGCAGCAGCTGCACAAAAGCTCAACGTGTATCAGCTTGATGGATACATCGCAGAGATTGTGGACGTGATGGACCTAATCAAGGATGAGATCCTTCCGCTCCTTCCATGCTCGTTGCGTACCAGTTCAGAAGGGATCTATCCCGTGGTCTGGAGATATGACGCAACAGAGGAGGAGGTGAAGACAAAAATCACAGCTGATGTGGATATCTTTCGTGCAAGCCCTGTGGAGTATGTCAGCTCAGAGATCTTCAATGAGATCACCATCAACTATCGACACAATTGCAGATACAACAAGCTGACAAAGAAGCTGACCATCACAGGTGATCCCTTCAAGCAGCTGAGTGGATTTATTTGGTCCAACGACTATACGCTCGCTAGCGCCAATAGATATGGGAATCGGAGCATGGAGATTGAGTCTGAACTCATCAGCTCCAGGGCTACAGCTGGCCGAGTTATCAACTGGATGTCAAGAGCCTACTCTCAGCGCCACCGACAGATCAGCTATAAGGCACCCACCAAGCTGAGCTATCTGGAGATTGGTGACATCATCAGCATCACCGATGATGAGCTTTCATTCATCGATCAGATCGTCATGGTTCAGAGTGTGGAGTGGGGTGATACTGATCTCACTTTCACTTTTCTGCTGATTCCAGACATCCCCCGCGATATGATCCCGGTGGGATAATAGGAGGCCCATAGAAATGGCATATTCAGGAAGCGCAGTAGTCACGCATTTAGGTGGACCAGATTATCAGGTCGTAATCACAGAGACAGAAGCAGGAGCAGCAACAGAGGCCACCATTGAGGGGCTTCCCAAGAAGGGCAGAATCTGTGCCCAGCTAGCAACAAAAACCTCAGGCTCAGCGAATACCTTGGCACCCATCCTGGTCACTGCTACCGGATCCAGCTTGGCTATTCAGACCGTGGTTCAGGCTAGCGCAGCTGCTGACCAGAGCAATGCTTTTGACCCCCCGGTAAAATACACCACGACCAATGGGACGCTCTTCCACCGCAGCGTGTGTGATACAGGCTCAGACTCAGCTATAACGACCGTCTACCTAATCCAGGCCGGGTGGTAGCATGGGCATCGCAAGACCAAAGAGTGTAGACAGCAAAGGTGTTGAGCGCGGTGGTGGTGGTGGTGGCGGTGGTGCTACCGATCCTTACCGTGATTGGACAACTATCGACATCCACGACGCTAGCCTTTGGCAGCGGAGAGATGCAACCGTCAACTCAGCAGCTGCCTCCGGTACAATCACCAGCTCAGGTGGGGTGACCACCTACAGCAACTCAGCAACAGGAAAAAAGCACATCCAACCAGGAGCCATCAAAGGCACCTTCTATATCGCCAAGGCGCATCTGAAGCCCTATGAGGAGTGTGGACTTGCTGAGCCCACTGGAGTGGGGGCCAACGAGATCTATCCTGAGCAGTTCTCGATCAAGGTGGAACTGCTCCTCGATGACATCCCCATCACTGGCCCAACAGGAAGTGAGAGCGATCCCACAAACCATTACGGGCGGAACGGACAAGTCCTGGTCGGTTTGGTTCACTATGCTAGCGACCAAAACAATGCTCCAGCCATGCCAGATCAAAACAGCGGATTTGTCATGGCTCGCATGTACAAAAACAAAGTCAATGATCCAACCTCCACAACCGATACTTTGCTTTACAAGTCAGGGTATGTGACCGGCGCAGCTCAAGCGTCAGTTGGTGGTGCGACCTTCAAATGCCAGTTCAATCCGACCAGGGATGTGGATCATAACGCCATCGTTTTGCAAGCCACTTTTGGTGCGACCAGCCGTAGCAGCGCCGATCGCGTCTTCATCAATGGCGGATCATATTCGACAACAAATCCAAGGTCCCGTTTTACCGGTCCCGCCATGGGTAACAATGGAGGAACCGCCAACGAGTTCACAGGAGCAGACAATCGCTTTGTGCATATCGCAGTGGGATTCTGTGCCTTTGACAGTGATCAGGCCCGAGTTTTTTCCATCAGGGTGAAAAGGGTCCGCTACGTCATCCAACCGATTTCGAACCGTGAAGACTTCACAGCGGAGTAAGACATGGATGTGATTCTATTCAAAGCAAGCAGCGCCAGTGCTGCCGACGATATTGTGGAGGCAGTAGCAGCCCAAGAGCTGTGGAGTGTAGACATGGGCACCACCTCAAAGGCATCCAGCTACTCCAACTTTGCACTTGTGGAATGCACAGCGACCAGGGCAACCAATCTTCTGGGGTCCATTCCTGACAACGTGGACTTTGAGATGCACGTTCACAACATCAGTTCCTTTAGTCATGCAGCCTGCGAAGAAAAACTGTGGTATTTACGCGGCATGATTCAGGGGTGATAGATGGACCGGGTTGGAAAACTTGAGAAGGATGTCGCTGTCATTGAGAACAGACTGGACACCGTGGAGGCTGAGATCAGCACCATCAGAGCTGACATCAAGCTTCTGTCGTCCAAGATGGACAAAATGACAGGACTGCTAATGGCCTGGATGGGGGCTCTACAGATTATCGCCACGTATCTGAAGGGTGGATGATGTCTGAGCCTACCGCACATGGACTGGCCGCAATGCCCCCATGGGGATGGGGTCTTCTTTTGCTTGGTTCGGGTGGTGGTATCGGTACGCTGTCAGGCCTCAGCCTTGAGAGCCATGAGAACTGCGTAGAGCGTGAGGAGCTGATTCAGGCTCAGGGCCAGCTGCAAGGGGCCCACAGCTCTCTCGATGCAGCCAATGCGACCATCTTGTCACTCATTGAGGTGATCAAAGATCACAACAAGTCGGAAGGGTGGATTGAATAATGGCGCAAGACATCAAAAGACTCCTGCGACGGTATGGTTTGGAAAAGGTGAACAAGCCCAAGAGGACTCCAAAGCATAAAACCAAATCTCACATGGTGCTCGCCAAGAGTGGAGACAAGGTGAAGCTCATTAGGTTTGGCCAGCAGGGTGCTAGCACTGCCCCAAGAGGCCGAAAGAATGAGAGCAAAGCTGACAAGAAGAAGAGAGCAAGCTTCCGTAGGAGGCATGCGAAGAACATCGCCAAGGGCCGCATGAGCGCAGCTTATTGGGCTAACAAAGTGAAATGGTAAAGGAGAAAGATCATGCCATTGGGACCAGCCAAGAAAATGTACGGAATGAAGAAAAAGAAGAAGGCCAAAAAGGGCAAGCGTAAGCGCTAGCCATGGGGCCTGAAACTACCGCAATAGCAGACCTGGGGCTCACAGCAGCCCTGGTCTATTTTGTGGTCAACGACAGCAAGAATAAAGGCCGCCAGCTCACTATGATGACTGATCGTTATCTGGTGTTGCTGGAGCGTGTGGTCACTGCATTAGAGGCAAAAAATGAAGCGCGGAAAACTGATCAAGCAAGCAATCCTGATGGCTGAGGAGCTGTTCCCTGAGAAGGGGAGTGGCAAAAAGAAACGGGCATGGGTTGTGGATCTCATCAATGACAAGATCAACATGCCGATCCTCAACGAGCGCCAGGAGGAGCGTGTCATCGCGTTTGCGGTGGACATGATCTGTGAGCTGGTTTTCAGTGCTGCGAAGAAGGCTGACTAATGCTGCCGCCACTCCTCAAAGCTGTGGCCCGTATGGGTTACCAGGTTTTTGATGGAAACCACGCTTTCAATCTCAATCTCATTGGGATTAGGACAAGCAACAGGGACCAAACAGAGGACCTCTTTGACGACTGGATGACGTGCACCTACAGGGAGAGAGTCGGTGGCTCCTGGGTGACTCATTGGTGGCGCTGTACCACCGACCCTGGGAAGCAGGCTCTTTTACATCCCGAGCTTTACAATGCAGACGGCACGGCGATCATGGCTCCAGGTCAATATCGCTCCGCCTACACCATAGGAATGCACCGGAACAAGTATGAGGCGCTTGTTCAGCGTGGTCCAGGACCTGTCAGCTTCTACCGGGACAGCACTGGAGATGCTCAGATTGACATGGATCCAGCCCGCCTGGAGACTGGCTACATCGGCGCCAACATCCACAAAGCAGGGAGAGACTCAGCGAGGATCTCAGGGGTCAGCTCATCAGGCCGAATCTGGAGCTGGTCCGCAGGGTGTCAGGTCCTGAAGAAGGAGCTGGATTTTATTGAGCTTCTGGACCTCGCCCATCTTCAGATTGAGCACCACCCCAAATGGGAGACGTTCACCTACACATTGATCAATGAGGAGGATCTATTGTGAGAGACAAGATCAAGCAGAAACTGGAAGAGGCCAGGAAAAGCACCAAAGTGGCATTTGTAGGAGGTGCGGTCGTTGTGGCCGGTACCTGGGGGAGCTGTCAGCTCCAATACGATGACCACAGTCAGGCGCAGAATGCCGTTCAGCCTCAAGAGGACCCTCCAGAAGAGGTCCAGCAGCCTGAGGAAGCTGAAGCAGAAGCAGAAGCAGAGGAGGCGCTGGAAGAGGCAACCGAATAAGCTGTTCCGGTGGTGAGGGGCCACCCCGTTGGACGAATCGGGGTTCATGAGCCTTAAATCGTTTTTTCGTTCCCTCCTTTACGACCTCACCACCACCTCCCTCCTCCATGAGTTATGATTCACTCAGTCCAGAAAGGAGGGACTAAACATGGGAATGATCACAACAACGCTCATCGGCAATATCGACTCAGAGCCTAAGCTCTACACCACAGAGAAGGGATACGACATCCTGACGCTCAGGGTAAAAGTTGAGGTTCGCAAGAAGGCCAAAGGACAGTTTCAGGACTTCAAGTCCTGGCACACCGTAAAGGTTTTTGGGGACCGTTGTCAGGAGTTGAAAACAGCTGGAGTGGGCGACCTGCTCATGGCTCGTGGAGAACTTCAGCGGAACAAATGGACCAACAAAGAGGGCGTAGAGCAGGTCAACTACGAGATTGTCGCCGACTATGCTGAGCTGCTGGAAAAGCCACAGGTAGCACCGCCAGCACCTACCCTGGGAAGGGGAGAGAGCCACCCGTCCTATGACGATGATCAGGAGCTTCCATTCTAAAAGCACCAGATTTTAGGTGGTGGAGGTCACAGAGGGCATCTGTGGCCTCTTTTTTTTTGGCCCCGCAGTCCCTCATTTGTGGCACTTTGTGAGAATATTTATTCTAAATGGCGTGCATTTATGACGCATAGCCAGTAGATTTGGGGAGTCTCAAAGGAGGGACATCATGAACATCAAGAAACTCATCAAGCTCTATCACGCCAATCACAAAGCCTTCTGGCGCTACATTGATGGAATCGACAATGCCATTGAGAATCTGCACCGCGCTAAAGATGTCCAAAACATGGAGAGGATTGAAGGAATCAGGGTCCTGCAACCCAAGTACGTCCAGCAGCTGGAGAACCAGATCAAGACTCTTGAGAAGTTCCAGCGGATGAACAACAAAGTCAAGCTGATCCTGAGCTGTAGCCATCACAACGCTCGCAAAGACCCGAACAGTGACGACAGCATCAAGCATCGTCAATATCTTGTCGCGGCCTATTTCAAGCGTCTTGAAGCTGCTGTTGAGGTTCCTGAAGGGGTGGTCAAGCCATTGGAGCACCTTTTCCAACAGTGTGAGAGTAAGTTCAGATGCCGCGACAGACTAGAGCAGGCATGTGTCCGAGTATTTGACGAGGCTGGCTTGAGAACCCACGGCAGCACTCCAGATCCTAAGCACATCAGGCTTCAAAAGGATGTAGAGCTTTGCTGGTCAAAGAGCCCATTCATCAAGCGATTGAGGTGGCATTACACCTGCATCAAGATTGAACAGGAGTACGAGGAGTCTCAACGTCAAGCTTTTGCTGAGCAGTGCATGGCCAAAAAGGCTGCTCAATAGTCAGTGCCAGACCCTATCTCAGGGGCCTCAGGGCTCCTGGGACTGGGCCTGCTACTGACAGCAGGAGTCTCAAAGGAGGGACACCATGGCAACCACCGCCAACCAAACCCAACCCGGCAAGATCTACCGCCTCACGCGCTCAAGCTTTGCCGGACACTATTACACCCAGCCAGCAGGCCGCAGAATCACGCCAGAGGCATACGTGGCGAGGCTGGAGGCCCGTAGGCAGTCCAGCGCCTACTATTGGGCGGCCGTGCTTAGACGGCATCCTGGCGCGGTTCTAATGCGTCGCGTAGATCGATACACCAGCATGGATGGCGTGGGTAAAGAGATTTCTCGACTGGTCCTGTTGCCTCCCGGCACTGTGCTGCGAGAGGTCAAAAAGCGCCCTAGCTACAGAGCAAAAACCCAGAAAGGAGGGACACCATGAGCCTCAGTCAAGAACAAATGAGCGCCATTCTTGGAGCAGGGCATACCCTGATGAACCTTGTCAGTCTTCAACTGTCAGACAAGAGCATCAGCCTGCTTGGAGTTGACATTGACGCCAGAGGGAACCTCACCTTCCATTCTCATCCTGATGACCACATCCAGCTGGATGACATCCTGGAGTCCGTAGCAACTGCCTCCAAGAAAACCAAGAAGGAGACCTACCCTAAGGAGGGGTATGACCTCATTCTTTTTGAGCGTCACTTCTTTGTGATGAACATCTCAGTCATCACCACCAGCTGCGTCAGGAGCTACCCTGGCGACTACACAGGAGGTGAGGGATGATGATGGTCTTTGTCGCCTGCGCTGGATGCAAGCAGATTGGCTTGAGAACCATGATCACCATCAATGGTGACCATGAGCCAGCCATCACCATCGGAGGGCGCTCACAGCCCGTGTG
>CEOA01061339.1_pt1 | contig 12479 bp, 9 predicted proteins | sample 530251 | NCBI WGS metagenome assembly CEOA01 (sample SAMEA2619838, study PRJEB7988) | marine metagenome | biome: marine biome (ENVO:00000447); feature: surface water layer (ENVO:00002042); material: "saline water (ENVO:00002010), including plankton (ENVO:xxxxxxxx)" | depth 5 m
TATCATTTCTTTTTATTCATTATGCCTATGACAGATCTAACCCCAAACGATGCTGCTACTATTACACTTAAAGCATAGTGATACCACTCAGGCATATTTTGTAATACTCTAAAACCTTCTTCAACATACGGAACTGTAGCAGGTATAAAAGCTAACACTAACGGTATACTAAATAATATTGTTAACCACTCATCCTTCCAAGACTGTTGGGACGATCTAGCCATAGCTGTTTCCCAATCTGCTACTGACTCAGCCTGTTTAACCATGACCGCTGCTTCAGCTTCTGCCTTGGCTTTAGTCTTAGCAACCTTACCTTCTAGCCAAGTCTGTCCTAAGCCAGCTACAGATTTAACGATTGCCCCTACTCCTAGTGCCATGTTACTTTCTCCGCTTTTAATTTTGGTTTGACATCTGATAGATCATCTTCTAAAAGCTTTGCAATAGCTTCTTGCTGTTCTTCAAACATTAATCTAAAATCTTCTAATCCCATTAGCGAATCACCTTTTTTAGCTTGATGCTTGAGGTAAATAGAATACAACATCATTAATAATGATTCAGGATATAGTACCATTAGTAACTCCATATCCAAGGGCGTGGGGAACTAGGTGAATGTGGTATAATATCTAAGTGTATAAATCTACCACTACCTTTTTGATTAATCCCTATCCCTGTAAAGTTATCCCGTATAGCGGCCTCTATTAAGATGTAAGCCTCGTTTCCAGATACCCCTATATCTATAGCTTTACCTGTCGTATGCGCCCCAGGAGCCTTCTTACGAGCTTCTATGGGGTGTTCAGGACATCTGTACCCAGAAGTAACGGGAAATGCAAAGCCTAGCTCCTCTCTGAGGTTATCTATTTTAGCCATAAAGTATCCATCGATACCCTCTGCTCCACAGTGCTGACATTTAAGTTCATCGTCTGTAAAATATTTAAAAGACATTTATTAGTTCCTTCTTTCTCTACGTTCTTTTACTTTATTCTTTAAAAATTTGCCCACGTTTAAAACTCTTTTAGCCATTTTAACTTGAGGGACTGCTCCTATAATTCCTTTGACTCCTGCCTTTGCTTTTTCTCTACGAGTATCTGCTTGTCTTATATTAGAAATAATATCTCTAGCTTCTGAAACATAAGGCACTTGATCTAAAGCCACATTAGCTCCTACCTTAGCTTTACCTTTTAAAGTTTCTTGAGCTCTTATATCTTGTACACCAGACACGTAAGGATTAGAAGCTATTGCTTGTTTAGCGACTTGCCCTACTTTACCAGCAGCTTTTTTAAGTTTACCTGTTCTTACTGCTTCATCTTCAGCAGCCCTTTGTTTTCCTAAGTCTATTTGTCTTTGACCTTCTTGAAATACACGTTCTTTAGCTTCTTCAGGTAAAGCATTAATAATAGTTTGGGCTGTATTTACAGCTTCGTCTACAGTTTGCATAGCCATGCTATTTAAGTCTCTTACTAAAGTAGACTGAGGCATACCAGTAAGACTACCTGAACGACTAGCACCAACTCCTACAGCCCTTCTTGCTTGATTAGCTTCCTCTCTTGCAGCACCAGCTATTTCATCTTGTGCAGTAGGATAATAAGTCCCACCAAACCCTAAATTTTGTAGCGGATCTCCTGTAACTTGACTGCCTGTGTTAAACCCCATTCTTCTTAAAGGATCTTCTTGATCTACAAAAGCTGTACCTGCTTGTTGATCATAAGGTAGTCCTGTCATCTTATCTATACGCTGGTCAGGTTCTTCGGGAACACTAGGGACATTTTCAACAATACCCCCTTTATCTTTAGATTGACGTATTCTTTCTATTCTTTCTTGAAAAATATCTTCTTGCCCATCTATAGTAAATGCATTTCCTCTAAATCTTTCTAAAGATTCATGTCTTAAATTATTATCGAATAAATCAAAAGAGTCTTGATATTTTTTATAGTCAGCAAACTCAGGTGAAACCTGCATGTTAATTCTATCTTGTTGTTCTTTTATAACAATTTTATTAACTGCATCAGGAGTAAACATACCACCCATTAAGTTAACAGACATGGCTTTTGATATTCCATTTTGTCTCAATACTTCTATAGTATTCATATCACCATAAATACCAGAATCTTTATCCCATAAAGTTGCATAAGCTTTAGCTACTTCATAAAGATCTTTTTGATATTCTCTTTCTTCTTTCTGAACTCTTAAATAATCTTTACTTACTTCTTCTGGAGTGCTTTCTAAATTTAACCCTCGCATATAATTATTTTCAGATCTTGTTTTATAATTTTTTATTGTCTCTGCAAGATTATATGTATGTACATCTTTATCGGATATGTTCTGTCTATATCCTAAAAGATTAGCCTGTACTTCAACATCAACATCTCTTTTTTGTTTGTTGGAGTAAGGATCTATTTTACCATTTAAAGCATCGTTTAACTTTTGTAAATTAGGAAGTGCTCCTGGTTGTATAAGCTCAAACATTCGTCCAGACATAATTTCAATATTATCTCCAAAAGTATTGGCGGGCCTAAACAACTGTTTACCGTCAAAATCTCTACCATCTTCTGCTGCTACTGCCGCTCCAAGCTGTGAAAAAGTTTCGGCTACCATAGTAGGCTCTGCGTAAGGAGCTAAAAAGTTAGTAAGTACTTGAAGAGTAGTATCTTTTAAAGCTTCTGTTAATTCTCTTTCACCACTAAAATCTCCAGCAGCTATCCTGTTACTTACCACAACAAAAGGATCTCTGATGACATTAAATGCATCTATACCTCTTGTATCTATAAATTGAGGTACGCCATTCTTATCTCTACTCCAAATTTTATGAGAGTCCTTGTAGTACTTTCCTTCCGCTAAAGTGTTGTACGCTCTAGCTTCTTCTTCAGTCCACCCCATAGCTACTTCAGAAGCTTTTGAAGCAAGAGTAAACCCGCTTGCGCCTACCGTAGCAAATCCAGTAAGACGTTGCATTCCTCTTTTAGTTAGCTCTTCATTACCAGAAGTAATTTCTTTAAATCCTCTATGCAGAATATTATTTGTTATTCTAATAGATTCAGAAGCAAACCCTGTAAAATTAGATACTGGAGCGTAGCGTAATATTTTAATTCCAGGAGGTACTCTATTATAATTAGGTAACGTGTTCTTAACTATTTCTGCTGCTTCTTGCTCTAAAACTTCTATAGCTTCGTTAGGTCTAGCAGCCTTTAAAGTTTTTAATTCGTAAGTGTACGCATTTATTTTTGCATAATCGTCAGTCGCTCTATAAATTTGAGGTATTGTTCCTCCTACGTTTCTTATGCCTTTTGTAGGAGCGTCTAAAGGTTTCAAAAGATTTTGTAAATTTTTATTCTGTAGAATTTTTTTATTTAGAATGTCATTAGATTCTGCTTCAAACCCTGTACTTATCAATTCTCTAAATTCATTTATTCTTACATTAGTATCAACAATACCTAAGCGAATAAACTTTTCATACGTTTCTTTTAATTCTTTATCTCCTCCTTTTAAAACATTATCTGCTAAAACTTTAAAAGGTTCAGAGCCATCTCTAACAAACGGATTTATACCATTTGCTAAAGTAATCTGCATAGCACCAGCAGCGTTTCTTATGTGAGTAACATGGTTCCATACAGTTTTTAATTCTTGAGTACGGCCTTTAGCCCCTGCCCAAGTTCTCATTAACTGTCCCATAGCCCCTTCATTTTGAATCATTTCAGGAACTGCCTGTTGATTACGCATAGCTCGAAGCATTTCAGGAGTAGTATAAGTCCAAGTTCTAGGATCGTCTTCCATGCCGTCTAACGCAAAGTTATTAGTGCCTGTAATGCGCTCAGTTCTCAGTTCACTCTTATTCCCTATCCAGCCGCCGTTTCTTCCTAGCTTCCTTAAATTCTCATAATAATTGTTTTGATTATAAATTCGAGAAGCTTTACTAATGCTAAGAACAATATTTTCTAAAGGATCTTTTATCTCACCAAGCAGTTTTCTAATAACTTCAGGCTGTTCTTCTCTTTGATGCAGTTTAGCCGCTCCTCTCATTTGAGCAACAAAGTCTACTACTTCTTTATCTTTAACATATGTTAAGTACTGCTCAACTTCTCCAGCAGCCCCCTCTCTTTGTCGAGCTAGGTAAGCTTCTAAAAGTTCTCCAGAAGGATCTTCTTCTCGTAAAGAATCCATCTTAGCAATAACTTCAGGTTCTTTTAGACGCTGTTCATATTTGTATTCGATAGCTTCTGTTTTTATTTCTGGATTTGGTTTGTAACCAGGATCTTCCCAAGCCCTATAACTTCTTCTGAAGTATCTTCCAATGTTTGATTCTATAGTAGCTCTAGTTTCTTTATCAACAAAATGACTGTTGTATAGTTTTCTAGAAAGCGTATCAATAAGTTGCCTTGAGTCAGCAAGCCCCTCTGCTATTTCTTCTGTTAGCCCGAACTTCATTCTAAAGAACTCAGCTCTTTCAGATCTAGGAAGTTCATAAAAGTTTTTACCTACATCAGACTCAAAAGCTTGTTGTATCTTATCTGTCATTTTTTCTTGTGCTTCTGAAGACAACTTACCTAATTTATCAACAGATCTTTTTATTCGTAAAGAAATATCTGTAGCTGCTTGTATGTCAGCTTTTTGGTTTTGAAAAGAATCGTCAAAAAATCTTTTACCTTTTTCTGTAAAGTAACCTCTAGGCGTGAATACTTTTTGTTTTACTTTAGTAAACACGTTAATGTTTTGTTTTTCTACTTGAGTTCTACCCTCAACAGTTTCCATTGTTAGTTCTTTTTCTTTTGGTAAAGCTGTAGGCTCGTCTTGTTTAGGATATGGTTTTTTATTTGGGCCTACCCTTTCATAAGCAGCCCTCTCCCCATAAATACTAGAACCTCTTTCAAGTTCTATTTTTTGTTTAGCTGCTTGCTCTCTTGCTATTTTTACAGACTCAACAATAACATCTGCTACTTGTTCTTCTGATAATTCATCTACGTCTTTTCTAAATCCTTTTGACTTTCTTCTTAAATTTTTTAAAGCGTCAGCACCAAAGGCAGTACCTTTTATTATTCCTCTTGCTGTTAACTTACCTGCTTCAAAAGTTGTGCCTATTACAGCTCCTAACCCTAAAGAAACTAAAGATGTTTTAAATCTTAACTCAGCTTCGTTATCGTCAGGATCAGCAGCTAAAAAATCTACAAATTCGTTTTTAGCTTGTTCAGGAAATACCTCTTCAAAAGCATTGATTAGATTTTCACCAGGAGAAGTAAGAGTCTGCTCTACAGCTTGCTCTGCTATTATAGCTCTTCCTACAGTAGGTATTGCTCTAGGCAAAACTTTATAAGCTCCTATGCCAGGCACGACATAAGAACCTATTTGAGCTATTTGACCTGTAGTAGTTTCTACATCTTTAACTTTTCCTGTCTCATCAAAAATATCATCAGCATATTTTTCTTGAGCATAAGCTGTTAAATAGTTTAAAAGCCCACCAGCCCCTGACTGTCTAAATCTATTTGCAGTTTCTCTAAGTTTGTTAGCTCTTTCATTTCTAACTTGTTCTTCAGGCAGAGGCGTATCTTCAGTTACATAATTGTAAACATCTCCTGCAAAACTTACAAGGTCACCAACTCCTCTTTCCATCCCTGCTTGTATTCGCAACAAATCATCAGTAACCGAAGGCCCTTCCTCTTCTTCTTCTTTTTCTTCTTCAGGCTCTTTGTAATTATCTGGTACTTTGTTTCTTCCTGATATAGCCATTATTATTGGTTACTCCTATAAGCATAGGTTCCCATGTTAAAATTATCATAGATAAGTTTTTCTAACTCTACTTGCCAACCCTGTATAAATTTTTCATTAGCAGCTCCTGATTCTTTTGCTGTAACAAGCGTTTGATAATGTTGATTTATTGCTGTTGTATAAAATTCAGCTCTAGACAAATTTGAAGCAATAGCTTCAGCATGTTTCTCATCTAAAGCTGCGTTAAAATCTTCTTTTGAAAAAGAAAATTCATTAAAAGTTTTAGCCAATATGTCCCAATTAGCCAATGTAGAGGGTTGATATAGTTCTTTTATCACTGCCCTTTCTGGAACTCCAGCAGCTATTAATTTTTCTCTTGCTGTTTTTTCCCACTTTTCTTTAAACACTTCAGAATTTAAAGCTGATTTTGCTTCTTTATAAATATTCATTTCTTTGTTTAAAGTTTTAAGAGCTGCTTGATCTTTATTTTTTTCAAGTTCTTCTGGAGATAACAAGTCTTTAGTTTCTACTATTTCTTCTTTTACCGTATCCTCTAATCTATTAGTTGTTTTCTTTTTTACTTGTAACTGCTCTACTTCTTGACCATCTCTTGTTATTGTTCTAGAAGTTATAGAATGTTCTATTTTCATAAAAGGCTTTTGTTCTTTATGGTCTAAAGTTTTTTCATCTTGAGAAAATTCAATAGCAGTAAGAAGATCTCTTGTTTTGTCATAAGCATCGTCAAAGTCATTTAAATTAGATGCACCTCTAGCTGCTGCACTTTCTCTGTAAGCTGCAACTGTTTCTTTTTCAAGATCTTCTCTTGATTTACCTCTAAACATAGAAAAAAATCCTTGCGCAGGACTTTTTGGACGTTTATTAACTAGGTCTAGACTGTCTTTAAAACTACCACTTCGCCTATGAAGTCTTGCTGCTTCAAGCCTTTTATCTTGAGCGGCTACTCTAATTTTAGAAAACTCATTAGCTTTGGCCCTAATCATAGGGTCATATGCGCCTTTATCAATAGCAAGTTTTAAATCAGGATTTTGTTCCAGAAGAGCATTTTTTATTTGAGGTATAAAACCTTCTGAGTAATAATTATCTCTAGGGCCTGTATGACTAGATATTTTTGCATCTTCAGCAAAAGCTTCATCAGCAGCAGTATCCGCTGTCGCATAGACAATTTTTTCATTCATAACAGGCGCACTTTTAAAGAACTCTTCTTGTTTCTTTTTAAGATTGTTGCGGTACACACCAATACCTATAGTAGCTGCTGTACCTAAAAGGTTAGCCCGTCTAGCTCTTCTTTCTTGCTTCTTTATGCGATCTCTTTGCTTAGTTAATAAAGACTCACCAAACTGTTCAATACTCATGTTATACCTGCCTTGACATTAAAGATTCGGGTTGTGCCTCTTGAGGAGGTGGACGAGCCATTAACGATGTAGAAACACTTTCAGGAACATCTACATCTTCTACCTTTTCTAAAACTTCTTGAGTTTCTTCAGATAGTTCATCAGGGTCTTTCATTTCTAAACGATCTACAGAAACACCAAACATATCTTCTTCATCATCTTCCATTACTTCGTATTCAATTTCTGCTCGTTCAGCCAAGCCCATAATTAAATATGCAGTTGGTTCAATAAGCATCATCATTAAATCAGGATTCCATTTTCCCTCATTAAATCCAGAGAATAATAAAAGCCTTGTTAATTCCATGATAGTAGCCCCGCCTAAAATGCCTTGCATAATAGAGGTGTAATGTTCTTCTTCAGTCATTTGATCAAATAAATAATCTATTGCTTCTTGAGGAACTGTAAACTCTGGCTTATCTACATAAGGTTGAGGCTCGTCAGGATCTTCAGTTAATGATTCACCTGCAATAGGTCTATTCATACTGCCAAAATATTCTTGAAGTTCTGGCGTAGTTTCATCTTCCATAATTAAAATCCTCTATTGTAATTAGGAGTTGGGTATTCACCGACATTTATCGGCTGCATAAAGTCCATAGGCTGTTGTACAAATTGTTGCGCCCATGAAGATAAAGGTCTGTAATAATTCTGAGGCCCTTGAAAAGTAGTTATAGGTGAAATAACATTTTGAGTTTCTCCAAGTTGAAAAGCTCCAGGATCTTGATAATAACCTACATCAATAACTTCACCTGAGTAATAAGCAGGATCATATATTTCTTGTGATTGTTGCGCAGTTTTTACAGCCGCTTGAGCTATAGAATAAGGATCTTTTAATCTTTCTGCTTTTGGCTTTAAAACTTCTCTATAGAATCGCCCTGGAATATCTTGAGCTTTTTCAATAAAAGTTTTCTCCGCTGCTTCTTCCGTAACTGCTCCTTTTAATGTTTCATCAACAGGATCAGCTATTCCTTTTAAAGTTTTATCAACAGGATCAGCTATTCCTTTTAAAGTTTTATCAATATTTTCTGCTGTTATGGGTTCAAATACAGATTTAGGATCTGAAGACACTTCTCCCAATATATCATCAATATTGTCTTTTGTTATGGGTTCAAATAAAGATTTAGGCTTTGGTGGAGTAGTTTCTATTCCTAAATCTTTACTTCTTTCTTGCAGGGTTTTATTGATTATATCGTCTTTAACAGCTTCAAGAGTAGCTGTTTGTGCTTCGTTTGCAGCTTCAGCAGCTTTTAAAAGTTTGTCAGGATCATAAGTGAGTCCTTCTTTTTCAAATAATCTTTTAGCTTCTATACTAGGATCAAATGGAGACCTTACAGCCTCACTTACTCTAGTAAACGCAGAGTTATCCCCGAAAAAGTTTTGAGCAGCAGAAGGTACATCCATTCCTAATTTCTTAGCCGCTGTCTTAGTAAACTCAGTAAGAGTATTTGTTACGCCTTTAGTGATAGAAGAGAAGACTTTTCCTGGCATGCTGGCTACTTTACCTGCAAATTGAAGAACGTGGCCTAAAGCTTGAGAAGCTGTGCCACCAGCCATCAAACCAGAAGCAGTTCCTTGGACTCCTGCTTTAGCTGCTGCTGCTGCTGCGGTTTTAAAAGCAGCTTGACCTGCCGCCTTCGAAGCTGCTGCGGAAGCCCCCTGCGCTAGTGCTTGTTGAGTAGCCGTTTGAGCCGCTGCTGTTCCTGCGGCACTGGCCCCAGCCTGTGCTGCTGTTTGTCCTATAATACTTTTAAAGGCTCCCGATATTGCTGACCCTATACCTGGAAGTATAAACATCATGGCAATAGATCCTAAAGGCCCTATCTTACCCATAAATTTTCCAAAAGCTTTAAAGGCTTTTTTAATACCTTTACCAATCTTCTTGAAAAATTTGCCAATACCTTTAAATACTTTTTTAAAAAATCCCATTTATTTTACCTTATATATTCTTAAAAAATTGATTTGCTAAATCCATTAAGTTTCTGCTTGTACTAGAACCTTTGTCAGCCCCTGCTTCATTTGCTAAGGCAGTAGCATACAAAGTTGTTTTACGTTGCTGTTCATTCTCATAGCCTTGACGTATATAAGCAGCTTCATCTCTTAAATTCTGCCAAAGAAAAGATTGCTCTGCTGAACTCAAGTTAAAAGCCATTTGAGCATTTTGTTGATTAGCTGCATTTATAGCTGCTGTGTCTGCTAAGTTAGCGGATCTTCTCCACTCTACATTTGACTGTAAAACAGCTTGTTTATTAGCGGTGTTCCATTGATCACGTTGAAACTCAGTCTGAGCATTAAACTGATCTACTTGTGTAGCTAACTGTGCATTAGCTCTAGAAACTTCTAAAGCATTATTAGCTTCCATAGCTGCTGCTTTATTCTGTTCAGCAGCATTGAATTGTGCCATTTGATTAATTTGAGAAGCATTAAACTGCTCCATCTGACTAGCCATGCTTTGATTAAATTGATTTGTTTGATTTTGTGACGAAGCATTAAATTGTTTTGCTGCGTTTTCTGCTGCTTGATTAGACAACATTCGTTGTTGTTTTAACTGTTGGTCAGTTATAATAGCTTGCTGCCTATTAGAAAGATTTGCTACGTCCATCTGTAAATAATTCTGTGCGTTAGCTACAGAAGCCTTAGTACGTTCACTAGCGTTAGATATATCCATTTGAGCTTGTAACGTAGCATTTTGCAAAGCTGCCTGTTGTCTGTTATCTAAATCCCTCATAGTCATGGTTTGCATAAACTTACTGTTAGCAAGTTCTACTTGTTGTGCCGCATTAAATTTAGTTAAATCTACATTAGCAAACATTGCAGCGTTTTGTATTGCTCGTTGCTGATCTACATTAAGCTGCGCTACTCCCATGCTTTCAGCAATTTTAGCTTGCAACAAATTAGTCTGCATTCTGCTATTAAGGTTAGCAAGTTCAGTTTGTTGCGCTGCGCTTAGATTTTCAGATGAAGCTTGGTTTAAAGCAGTTAAATTAGCAAGTTGCATTTGTTGCTCGTTAGAAAGATTAGCTAATTCCATTTGCTGTTTAAAGCCAGCATTCTTTGATAAGAAATCTGCTGCTATATTCATTTCTGCTAAACGTCTTTGATTTTCAACAGACATGTTTTCTCTTTCAGTTTCATTAGCAATCTGAAGATTAGCTAATTCCATTTGTTGATCATTGCCTAAGTTCTGAGCATTAGTAGCCTGTTGTTGTTGAGAATTTAATACGGCTGCTTGTTGTCTATTCTGTAAATTTTGTACTAATATTTGTTGATCACTACCAGCACTCTGTAAAACTGCTTGCTGACTAAATTGACTTTGCATCGTAGCCATTTGCTGTGCATTAGCAGCAGTTTGACTTGCAGCAGTTTGCCTATTAGATAAGTTAGCCATACGTCTTTGCATGTCTTGAGTAGACTGTGCAAGATTAGCTTGTTGTTGATTAGATAAGTTTTGCGCTGCTCTAGATTGTAATGCTTGTGCATTGTTTTGGGCTATGGGTAAAGCACTCTGTATAATAGCGTTAAACAAAGCATCTCTTCCAACACTAGAAGCAGACAACCCTCGTTGAGCCATTCTTTGTTCAATAGCTGCTACTGCTGGTCTAGCCCACGCTGGCGTTTTACCATCGTCCATACCTGCAAGTAATGTTTCCATTTGAGAAGATACCAAAGCTTCTGTAGGTAAAGCTGCAATAGCTGCCCTTACTTCTACAGGTTGATCATCTATTTGAGCTTCTACTGTTGCAGGATCTTCTACAACGGCTGCTGTTATTTCAGGAGGTAGTTCTCCAATTTCTGCTATCATAGAAGCTGCACCACCTCTTGCAGCCTCTCCTGTTACTGTACGTCTTTTAGAAGCTTCGTAACCTACAGTATCTATAATCTGTGCTGCTTGACCGTCTTCAGCGGGTTCACCTGTAATAGCTTCTCTTGTTTTAGCTTCAGCTTCAGGAGTAGGTGCAACATTTACACCGTCTCTAAAAGTTACTTCAGGAACAATAGCACCCTTACTTATATCATAATTCACTGTGTCTGCTTTAGCAGCTTCTTCTTGAGCTGCATCTCTTTCAGCAGCTACTGCTCTTTCAGTCATAGTAGCTTGTCCAGCTTCTACATCTCTTGAAACTTCTCCTTGGGCTGCTTCTGTCGGAGCTAGATCTGAAACTAAAGTAGCGTCTACAGTTTCTGCTTGTAATTCTTCAGGAGCAACTCCTTCAGTTACAGCTCCTTTTGTTACATCTATCTTACCAGGATCTGTTACTAGAGTAGCTTCAACTTGATCTTGAGCTCCTATCTGTTCAGCAGGGCCAAGTTTTGTATCAGTTCTATCTACTTGAGTTACGTCAACATCTTCTGGATCAAAAGTAGGAGGAGGTATAATTTCAACTTCAGGAGCCGTTTTTGCGGGGGTTGCCCCACCAGCTACAGTAGATGCAGGAACTCTTGCAGTACCGCCTCCAGGCAAAGGAACAGTTACAAATTCAACGGTATCTTCATTTGTTCCGACAGAATTTTGAGCTACTGCACTGTTATTAGAATTCCAAGTTTCTAAAGCTTTCTTGTAAGCCATCTGACCGCCTATACCTCTCTTGTAATCTGATCTTTTAGGCTTAGGTGAAGTATTTACAGGTGTGCTAGATACAGGCTGTACAGAAGCAGGTTCAGGTTGATTTTGAATAACATAATCAGAACCTTGTCCAGTTTCAACATCTCCCATTCTTTCACTTTGTTCTGCTATATATTTTTTATTAGCTGCTTCAGCAGCAGCAGGATTAGGATAATCTTTACCGTCCATTCCTCTTGTAATAACTTGAGGTGTAGCTGTTGTGTTTGTACTTCCAGTAGACATAGCATAATCACTTGCTTGACCACTAGTACCTGCATTACCAGTAACTACATTAGAAGATCCACTAGTAAACCTCTGCCCACCAGGAACGCCTCCCATACCCACAAGTTCTTCTTCAAAATTACGATACGCACCACCACGCCTATAGTTTTTTCTTTTTTGCTTTAAAGATTTTAAAACTTTTTTAGTATTTCTGGATGTTCTTTTCTTACTCATTTAATTATCCTATTGAATCATTGAGGTTAAAATAGCAGCAGAAGTTGTTACTACTACAGTTATTACTAACCATGAAAGTTTTTCCCATCTTTTTGCGTGATTGTCCGTTGCCTTTCGTAACTCTCTTAGCTCTACTGTACACTCTGCCCAACGCTCACCACATTCTTTTTCATGATGTGCAATGCGATCTAAAGCTTCTAAAGCTATATCCATTTCTGTTTTTACTGCCATTTGTAAACTACTCACTTGTCCTTTGCTAACCCCACGTTTAGTGCAATCATATCTATAAACTTATAAGCCTTTGCAACCCATTCATCGTC
>CEOA01108808.1_pt1 | contig 12431 bp, 3 predicted proteins | sample 530251 | NCBI WGS metagenome assembly CEOA01 (sample SAMEA2619838, study PRJEB7988) | marine metagenome | biome: marine biome (ENVO:00000447); feature: surface water layer (ENVO:00002042); material: "saline water (ENVO:00002010), including plankton (ENVO:xxxxxxxx)" | depth 5 m
GGCCAAAACATTGCGGGAGACCTGCAAGATAAGATGAACATGGGCCAGAAAATTGACGAGATGCTTATTAGCCCATATGCGGAATGGATTGAAGCAAATGTAAAAAATGAAGGCGAAAAGCTGAAGATGCAAAAAATGTTGTATCAAATCAGCACAAATATGTTTGCACAAATCTACAACCAAACAGGGTCAATGGAGTACGCAATCAGCCAAACAACCCAGTTAATTGAGCAGATGTTTAGCTCAATGGGGTACGACGATGTTGATGCAGGGCCTTACCAAACATTAGATGTTGTCGGCACGACAGAAGGCCCTGTGGGTCAAAACGAGCCAGATGAGTGGGTATAAGCCCTGAAGGAGACTAGATATGCCTGCATTTAGTAAAGAAGCCTGGGTGATGAAGCAGCAACAAGAGGCTCAAGAGCGTGAACTTGAGATGAAAGAACGAGAGCAGCGGTACAGGCAAAACCCTGTAAATACAATGCTCCAGGCGTTTGCTCAAACAGCTCCTCAAGTAGCCGCTCAAACAATGGGGCAGATATTTGTAGATCAAGTTAGGTATCGGGCTGGTGGGGGTCGTCGCAGACTTCAAGAGCAGGAACGAGCAGCTCGGGCACGAGAAGGATTGCAAGGTCGCCAATTAGACGACGCATCACGAAGAACAGGCATTCAGGAACGACAGCAATGGACTCGTGAGTGGGAAAAAATTCCTAAATCACGTCGCAGTCTTATTCCAAAACTAGGTTACGACAAAGGTGGCTCTGCTCCCGCCCGTGGCGGTGGAGGCGGTGGGTGGTCCCTAGAAAACATGCGTGCGCGTAGGGCCGAAAGGGCTCGGCAAATAAGAGAAACAGCGCCTCCTGGTCGTTACGCAACAAATCTTTTCGACCGGTCCAATTCAAGAACTCCCATTGGCGCTCAAAATGCTATGTACTGGCATGAAGTGCCTGCCGACGGCAGCAATCCTTTTGATCACATTGGAAAGGGAAGTCTAGAAGACAACTTAATCACTCTTCCTTATTACCCACCTCCTTCAGGGGAGGAGGGAAACCCAAGAGACTACGTCAAGAATCTTCCCTACTACCCGGATCCTTCAGACAGGGAGCCAATTCCAATAACTCCTTTCGAAGGCGAAAAAAAAAAGGGCAGTTCTAAAAAATCCCAACCATCGGCAGTTCCTCCATCCGACAAAGAACTTCTAGAGAGTTACGGAACCAAAACATTTGAACAAGCAATGAAGCCTGGGGCAAAATTGCCCGCAGCCATTACCTTGCCCAATGGAAAAATGCTTGTCGAAGAAGATGAGTACCAGATTGCATCTGAAGATCTTGTTGGTCTTGATTCTGAAAAAACCCCACAATACATGAGTATACAGGGAAAGAAATACCGCTTTGTTAATGCGAAGGAAGGCCGCATTATATCGGAACATTTAGAAGATCAAAAAGAAGATATTGTTGCCATAAGGAATGCGTCTAATAAAAAACCCGCACCAGTGGCACCAACCCCACAAGCAGCACCTCCTCAAGCAGCAATTGCCCCAGCACGAGTAAGCCCCAAACAGGCTCCTACGTTTGGCATAGAGATGCCGACACAGGTAGCTTACCCTCAGTATGCTCAAGCCTCTGGTCGTGGTTATGGGGATTGGGATCTTATGACCTCCCAAGAGCGTAAATGGCAGCAAGACGCCGAGCAAAAAGATTGGGAAAACTGGAACAAATATTTCGATAAAAGCGTAAATAGATTCCTAGAATGGGCAGCAGCACCCGGCACAAAGCCGGAAGCTGCTAAAATTATGGCCCAGCAACATGCCGCGTCAGTTCTTGCACTTCCCCCTCAATACAGAGGAGCAGCCATTGCTCAAATTCGTGCCGCTTATGCAACGCTTCCAAACGAACAGCAAATCCCAATGTGGCAGGCTTTTGTTAATCGAGGAAAAGGTGAGGGGCGCGGAAGACTCGGTAAAGTTTCAGGAAGTGGTGGTGGCTCAGGACCCCGGAACATCGTTAATATTCCGACAGGAAAAGACATCGCTGGTTCTCAAAAGCAAATTACTGGCGCTGTTATTAATTTAAATAAACAACGCGATGCAATTAATAAAGAATTGTTGAATGCAACAGGGAAAGAAAAGGAAGTATTAAAAGCAGAATTGGCAGAGGTTGACGCACAGCTAGATGATTACATGGCGCAATACAAGGAGCTTGAGAAGACACCTCACGCAATAAAACGTGCTCCGCGGAAACGGTACGTTATTGCGGGTAAAACTGTTTATATGGCGGCGTTAAATCCTAATGAGGAAACGAAGTTTGTTGGTGATCAGTATGCCTCAGACCAAGAAAAGAGCCGCTTAAAGCAGACATTCCGGCAAAATCCCGAGCAAATTAAGACTGTCGTTGAAGGATTAAGATCATCTGGTTTAAGTGGAGCCCAAGAAAGCATAGATGCAATTAACAACGCTACTAGCGGTAATAAAAAAGCAGAAATTGCTGCTAATGCAGCAGTTGATTACAATATTGATATTAGTGGTAGAAAGCGAGAAGCTGTTCCGGAAGCCGTAAAAGAACAAAACCGAGATCGGCTTGATGCACACAGAGCAGGTGCTAGAGAGAAACTTATTGGCAAATATGAGTTACAAAATGATGCTACCGTAGAAGACATTGCCGCTAAAATTGAAGGTGTTTCAGCAAGAGCGCTTAGAAGATACTTTAACGGCGACAGCATAGGCCAAGCCCCGTCGGGTATATTGCTCAGAGTTCTTGATTCGGTAACACCAGCGTCAGAAAGAGCATCTGTAGAGGAGTTCCCCGCAGAGGCTAGAGGCTACGGAAAGGCTTCAAAAAATAATCCGTGGCTTGAGCCGTCGGGGGGCATAAGTTACTACAATAAGCTCTCTAAGGAAGCCCAACAAATGCTTTCAAATACCGCATTTGATGACCAGCGGTATTTTGAAGATGCTTTAAAAGCCCAAGAAACTCTGGATTACTAGGATAATTTAAATGGCAGATCCATCAGCAAAGCCTTCTGGATTATTAACAGAAGCAGAAATTGAAGCCATTCCTCCTATGAGTCCCGAGGAAATGAGGGAAAGCGCTCAAAGAGACTTTCCCGATACACCTCTTTCAGAACTTGGGTTAGAACAAACCATGCCCATGGGGAGTGCCCTCGAAGCCTTCGGGGCTTCAGGGGCACCTACAGACCCCATAGACGTCTCCATGCCCGCCCAAGAGGCCCTTGATGCCTTTGGGGCCACAGGAGGGCTTACAGCCCCAGCAGGTTACGATCCTTATGGGGATAAATTCACTAGAAAAATTGAAGGGGATTCCACTCTTGCATACCCAAAGCACACTCGCTATGCCCCTTTAGATTCGGAGTTAGAAAAACGCTTCCCGCAGGTTGAGCCCCCTCAAACGCCGGAAGCGTTTGGTGGTTTTGAAGCATCTATGCCTCTTCCTGATGACTTGCAATCAATGGCACCCCCAGAAGATTTAAAGCCTTTAGACGCTGTAGATTTGCCAGAACCTGAGCCGTATGTTGGTGCAGATCTTGGCCAACTACAGCGACTTGCAGATCAATTCACACAAATGGGACATGCTATCCCGTCCGATTTGTCTGCGGCTATTCACAAAGCCTCTAAGGGCGAAGCTCTAATTCCGGCCAGCTACCCCACAATTGGCGCTACAGAAACAGATCGAGAATTTATTTCACCCTCTCGTCAGGACATATTAAATCTCACACCGGACACTCCAGAACAAATTAAGACAAGCGTAATCGACGATTACGTAGAAAGCATTATGCAGGAATCCAACGCGCACCTGTATAAACGGCCCCAAAATGACCGGTATCGAAAGGAGTCAAAAGCGCGACTTAGGGGGACAGCCGAAGCTATTTATCGGGCCAATATGCTAAAGACGGGCAAGTCTGAGCCCCTCATGGATATCTATGACAGACTAGAAAACGAAAAAGATACTGGATTACATGACCCGCATACCCCGTTTCCACGGGAATACGGGGCTGCTGTTATCCATGAAGAGCTTCTTTCTTCAGGGCTTCCCGCTGAGATTAAATCGCGGGTTTTAGATTCTTTTTTTAAGAGAATGGATGAAGAGCAGCCAGACGTTATAGAAATGAAACGCGTTGGCTTAGTAGACATGCCCAAGATAAAGCCAGAGGGTGTGGCCAAACGGCTAAAAGACACTCCTTGGTCAAAGGCAATCCATTTTGACACTTCGCGCCTTCCATACGACCACTCTTGGAAAGGAGATATGACCAAGATTTTGGGGGGAGCGTCAAATGTGTTTACTACTCCTCTTGCGCTATTAGTGGGAGGAGGGCAGGCACTTTATACAGAAGATAAATACGCGGTAGGAAAAGGAACTAAACCAAAAAACAATCTAGAGATTTACGCAAAGCACCATATGGATGCCATAAATCTTGTCCAATGGCATAAGTCAGGACAAGAAGTGGAAGTGTCTCCAGGGGCGCAAGTTGCAGAGTTGCTACAAGGAAAACGCCCCCATAACACAGAGCCTAATTTTAAATCAGCCGTGCGCGTGTCTCTTGCGGGAGAGCAAATAGGTCATGTCGCCCGCTGGTCTCCCGCTGATGTGATTAAAATCACTTCGCATATTGCTAGAGATTCTGACGAAATAAAGTCTAGAATTAAGGAAATTGAAGTTTCTAGATGGGCCGAGGAAAATAGGTCAAAAATTGGCACTGTTCAATCTGTGCCTTCTCCCGCATTTCAAAACTACGCACGAGAAAATCAGCTTTTACGAGACTTTACTGAAGAGGATATTGAGGCATACCGAAATAGTGAAGAGCTTGAAAAATTAGTTAATTCTAAATTTAATCGATACTTGGCGGCTAATTTTTTCGATGAAGATACTGTAGATGCTCTTCCTTCTTCAGATCAAAGAATAGTTGAAATTTTTTCTGAGTATTTTCCGGCAGAAACTTACAATTCTCAAGCGGCTGACACTGTAAATGCAGCCGCTGAAGCCGTATTTGACCAATCTATTCTTGATGAATTACTCCCTCCCGGCGCTGTAGACAGTGATGTTATGGCGTTGGTTGATGTAGATGAAAATTATGCTGCACTAAGAGAACTTCTTCTTGCCGTCCCTGAAAGTGAACGAGAAAATGCAAAGCGGATTCTTTTAGGAGATAGGCGATTACATTTAATAAGGGGATCTTTTTCGGGAGAGCTTCACGATATCTTGAAAGGCCAGCGGGCTATGTTCCAAAAGGTTGCAATTAGATTTTTGCAGCAAACAGAACATGATCGAGTTGTTGAGGCAGCAAAGCAAGGGCTTTTAGGGAAGGAATGGGAGGGAAGCCAAACTCGCATTTACAGTGCTGCGGGTGATGGTTTTAGAAGTCTTACTTCAGACGAACTAGAACGCCTCCATCAGTCTGCCCCTGTTCTATTTGAACTAGAACAAATGGCACTAACTCCTGAGTTTCAAACAGCAACAGAGCAGTACTTTAGTGAGTTAGGCGCTGGTCTTGCTACATACCCACATGAAATGTGGCTAAGTTTGGTTGCAATTCACAATAATGTGGCTCCGCAAACAGGGTTTCTTGATAAATATTTTGAATGGCCCAAAAAACTTAGGCGAATTGGCTCTCCAGAAGACCAAGAAAAAGCCCAGCAAAAGCTAGAAGATGACCCATTTTTAGTTTATGCCGATGCTACAATGGCCTTGTCTCTTTTTGGATGGTTATACAAAGCTAAACTTTCAAATTTTGATCCCCGGATTAATGTGGTTTTTGAGGACATACATTATAGGTCGGGGACAAAACCGAGTTCGGCGGCTCGCAGGCCCAAAAGACTCGAAGGGCCACAAAAGCACCGAGTAGATGGGCCTGAGTCAATAGAACAAGTCGTTGATGCCTATATTGAAGTCAAAGGTATTAACGTAGAAACTCCAGCTACTATTGTTAAAAAAGTTGCAAATGCCAAGGTAGATCCTGCTGATGTTGTTGTTCATGAAACGACATATAACAAAGCGACTGGAGCTTACGAGGTAGCTTCCCCGACCAAACCTCGTTTAAATGTTCGACATACTGCACCAGAGGTAATCCGCCCTACAAATACCACTATTGTAGGTGAGGTTGTGGTAAGCCCGTACCATTCTTATGTCGGGTATATTCGAGAGTTGCAGAGGATCCGCCAGGATCTAGAAAAACTAGACCCTACAGACAAAGCAACCAAGGCCAACCTTCTAAAGCAACGTGCTGCCACATGGAGGCTACTGGAAGCGTCTCGTACCTTCCATGAAGAAGCAAGGACACTAGAAACAACGGCAGATCAGATTTCCCCGTCAACAGGAAAAATAGAAACTATAAAGGGAGAAGCCGTTTTTGGAGACCCCAAACAAGCCCAACAAATTAAAGACGAGTATCAGGCCAAGGGGTATGCAGATAAAGCATTTGCAGAACATGATGAACTAGCCCGTATTGATAATATTAAAACCAATGTCGAACGCCAATTAGAGGCGTTCGAGTCCCAAGGTCAAAGAGTCACCACTACTACTGAAGTAATTGTTCCAGACCCAGGAAGCTTTAAGTTAATTGTGGATGAAGTGGTCGCTGACTGGAGAGAAGCTGGTGGACTTCCAGTGCTCCCTAAAACATCTGTTTCAGTTTCCAGAAAAGATTATAAAAAACCAGCACTCAAGAGTTCCGAAAAAATACTCCGACAGTTGCGCCGAATTGCAAAAGATGCCGGTATTGAAGGAAAGGTTTTCCGGAAAAGAAAAGAAGTAATATATCGGGATGATATTGAGGGCGCTCCTCCAGTGGGTGAGGTTGCTTATATAGATCATTTAACTACAGATCAATTCCTTACTGTTCGCAATCATATGATTAAAGAAGGTATTGATAATGTTGGTCTTTGGGTAACTTTATACGAAAATAGCACCCTTCCCGTGCCTAAAAAGAGCCCAACACAGCAAAGACTTGCCTTAGAGCATAGCGAAGTGGGAAGCGAAGTTTCCCGTGGCATGTCTGAGTTCGAAGAAATGGCACGAGACCATGATGCTGCCATGAGAGGGTTTGAAGGGGATATAGGAGGCGAAGGGTTGCCGCCTGATGCGGCACCTACCTATGGAAGAACTTTGTGGGATGACACTGCTCCCGATGAGATCCGCTTGGTTGAAGAAGCCATGGGTCCAGAAAAAAGCGAAGTTCCTCCTGGGATGTCTGAATTTGAAGAAATGGCGCGCGATCATGATGCTTCCATGCAAAAATTTGGAGAGCGTGATCAACGGTTTATCGAGGAAGAAGCTTATTTCCGGGCTCCAGTTTGGGGAGGCGAACTAAGGAAAGCTTTTGACACAGTTGCGTATGATCCAAATGGACCAAGGTACCAGCTTGAAGTTGCTTCGGACATAATAAAAGCCAAAGAAAGCCAAAAAATTACACGGATAAAAACGGAACGAATTCATCCGGCAACAAAAGAGCATATTGAAAAAGTTCAAAAAGCCGAAGCCACTTTAAATTACTTGTCTTCTAACGAAAGTGGCTACAGAGTTGGTAATACAACCACTCCGGGTGGTTTGTCTCGAATGGTAAAAGCTTTAAAAGCTCAGGGTGTGGATGATCCTGTTGTTTGGCGTGTTCTTTTTGATCGAGCAGATATAGGCCATGTAAGTAACGCCACAGTTGCTCAATATGTTGCTGAGGTTCAAAACAAAAAGTTTGAATCGGGTGTCAAAGCAAGACAATCTATTATTGAAAGTATCGATTCACAGAAAGGACCCATGCAGGTGCTTTCTGAAGAAACCAGGCAAAACCCACGAGTAGTTGATCGTAAGCTAGACTCTCTTGCTATTGCACAAGAGCTTTCTAAAAGCCCTGGAGGGGAAAACCCTATTAATTATTTAGGGCTAAACCTAACTCCACTAGAAATTTCTGGTTTTGTTAATGATGCCAGAACAAATAAGAAAAAAGCCGTAATAGTAAAGAAAACTTACGATGATGCCAATAATCGTAGGTTCGATGAAAGCATGTTCTTTGAGCCTATTACTGAAGGCAGTATGACCGGGATTCGCGTTGGTTTAGATCCTGAAACATACTCTCTCCTTCCAGATAAGATTAAAGGTATGAGCATGGACACCCTCGGCCAACGGGCGCGAAGGGTGGCTGAAAGACTTACATTAGGCGACAAAGGCCATAACTTTATGAATATGGCCCGTGAAACAGGGTCATTTGAATTTACCAAACTAGCCGCCGCAGAATTTGCTACCCAGCCTGGAGGAATTTTGAATCTTCCTATGGGCTTTAGACTAGCGATGTCTGAGCTTACATTACATGCTTGGGCAAATAACTGGACAGGACCGGCTAGTGATATGGCTCGCCGTTTCTTTGAAGGGTTGGCAAAACCAACTTTGACATTGGGAGATGATCTTTATCATCTTATTAAACAATCTGAAGGAAACTTTAATTTAGAGGTAAAACAATTAGCCCAAGAATTTGGTGCCAGCTTAGATGAGTTTATTGTTACAGACGCTAAGGTAAAGGCTCTTTTAGGGGAAACCACTAAATTCAGCGAAAAAGATATTGTTTTTGATAAGTTAGATGTTCATCAAATTGGGCACATTATACATAGAAATATTGAAGATGTTTATATTGTAGATAAAACAACGGGCAAAAGTTATGTCCTTCCTGAAGTGGTTGAGCCTGTCGTTCAGGCACGACGGCTCATGAAGAGAACGGCTATGCTTTTAGATGCAAAGCTTCAATACTTAGAAGGAGTCCAAGCTAAAGCAGTCGAGGACTTTGCATCAGGGACCAAAGCTCCTAATCGAGCACTTAGCGTGTCTCAATTTGTAGAAGAAAGAATTGATGCCATTTCTCGGTGGAAAGGCCAATTAGAAGCAAGGCTAGAAAGTAAGAAAACGCACGTTAAGACGAATGAAGTGTTTCCCAATATACGGGTTCTAAAAGAGCAGCAAAAGAATGCAAAAGATCCTTTAAAAGCTCGCCTACTTCAAGACAGGATTGATGTCTACGATACCTTTACCCCTGCTGTTATTAGAGATTCGGTAACTGGATTAGAGTACAGGCTTAAAAAACCAGTTGCTCAAATGGATGACTTTGAAAAAGCACTTGCGGTGTTTGCCGAGCACGCAGTAAAGCCTCGGGCAAACAAAATGTTTGACCTGATATCTCAATTGGTTATTGCACAAGATAACACTCGGTTGATGTTTGAATCTGGGAAAGGGATTCAACACATTGTCGCGCAGAAAAAAATTATCCCCGGAACGGATCGAGTTCGATATGAGGTTGTTCGGGAATTTCCAGCAACACAAGAAGGTCAATCTCAAGCGACAGCGCTAGCACGGGAAATGTCTCCACTTGCCCCAGAGACCCTCAGTGAAACATACCAAGGGGCTCCTCCTACCGAGACGGGGCAACTCATTGAGGGTGCCCCGTCAGAAGGGGCTGCAAGAGCAGCAATTGGCTCTGTTGGCCAATTTGTTACTATATCTAAAGACAAATTGATTAGGTCCTTAGACAACTCCCCACGCCCCCCTCAGAAGACTCGTGCTTTTGATGTTCATGGTACAGACTTTATTGAACGGTCTATGAACTGGCTGAGTACTTATTACGAGTCTGCAAAAGTTCATGCTGTATTAGAGGACCTTGCGGTTAAATTAGAATCCGGGGTGATTACAGCAGAAGAAGCCCAATTGCAATACCGCCGAGCGGCTCGCGCCATTCTAAGTGGCGTCGATGGCGCAATGGAAATTATTAAAAAACACGGTGGGGATGAAGCGTTAGCAATTAAAGAAATCTTAGAGCTAAGTCCACGCGAGCAACAGGCCAGGTTTGGAGGGGCTCTTCGGGAAAACGAACGATACTTTATTCAAACAGCCTATAAGAGCAACTTTCATAATGAAGATGTTCTTAACATGCTTTCAAACTACAACCTTTCATTTATTAAGACAGCGGTTGAGTTAACTAACAACAAGCATCAGATTCAATTAATTAATAAGTTGCGTGGGATGGGAAGGGTTGTTACGGAAAGTGAATGGCAGTCGTTCCCGCAAAAAGTAAAAGACCAGTTTGTTAATGCGGAAAGTGTTACTGCAAAGCCTGGAAATGATTCTCCAGTCTTTACATCTTCTTTGAGGGGCGCGTATATCTCTCGGCCTTATGCGGAATATTTTTCTCGACAGCTTGGATTGCAAAAATCACAAGTGCTTGCACATCATGAAACTGCCAGACCGATAAAGTTGGCGCTTAATAAGTTTTCCCAGTTTACAAAATTAAATCTTTTGCTGGATGTTATTAACAATACAGTTTTAAGAAATGCATTGGGTGGAGAACTTGTTCAATCTATTTCACATGCGCGGTATTTTATAGATCCTCGGTTCACAATAGATACAATTCGACTTATTCGTAAGTTTGAAAAAGGAGAAATCACACTAGAGGAACTCCCTCCTGGCCTCGTAGAGGCAATGAAGATGTATCTCAGTCAATCGACAAGCGTCCGGGCAGACTTTATGTTTAAAAAAGGCGGACGTCTTTGGAGAGACATCCGCTTAGATGCCAGTGACTATGCCTCTAGAGAAAATTTAGTCAAAAGAATTAATGAAGTGGATTCTCCAAATAATCAAGCCGCAGTAGAAGCCCTTTCTGAAGTTATGGCATTAAAAGGGATGGACCAAGAATTATCCACATTCCACGATAACTGGAGAACGCAAGACATTGAAAGTCCTGCGGATTTGGGCGGCGTTGCACAGGTTGGAAAGAAAATATGGGAAGCCTTGGGAACTACGCGAGAGAAATTTCTTGAAATATACGGATCTTACGATACCTGGAAAAAGACTGCGTACCATTGGTTCTTAACGGAAAAGAAAAAGTTTACTGGGCCAGCTGCATTTAAAGAAGCAAACTCCACTTACATTGATTACGGAGACCTTTCGCCTGCCTTGAACTTCCTTAGATTCGGGGGTGGTCATGTTGGGTACGGTATGTTTGTCAATGAGTTTGTCGGCTTTGGCGCTAATGCGGCTGTAAACCACTGGAACACAATTACAACCAAACCAATTAGAACCGCGATAATGGGGTGGCTTGGGGAGGCTAACGACAGGGCCATGGAAGAGACACTTAGAATGGCTCTTACAGTCCATGACCTACGGAATCTATATAGGGACCCAACTGTCCAGCTTAGTCTTTGGCGACCGTCGCCAGAGTTTACCACTGGCCTTGAGCGTGGAAACTTAATGGATATGGTGGGTGGAGTTCCATTTGTTTGGTCCGGCGCTGTTAATACAGGACCTCCTTCTACGCTTCCTGGCGTAATAGATGTCCCTCTTTTGGGTGTAGATCCTAAAGCGATGCGTTTTAATACGCCAATGAATATTGAAAACTTTGTTGCGGACGATTTTAGCAATGTGACACAAAACTTCTTACGCATGGGAAGAGGCGCTTGGAACAATGTGGCAAACTCAGCCCCATTACAGCCTTCAAAAAAGAAGCGAGACATTATTCGAGGAAGAAAGTTACGATCTCAACTTTCAGGTGGGTATATTCCAGAGCAAGACGTTGAGGCGACAGAAAAGATTGTTTCAGGTTTTGAGCGAAAATATGAGTCTGGTTACTTTGAAGAAAGTCTTGGGGCTGGTGGGGCTGCATTTTATAAGCGCGTTATGCCTCGATTTTGGCAAAGTGCAATGCAGGCAATTTCAGCGGCTATAGAAAAGCCTGTTATGGGTGAGCGCAAAGGAAGGGCTGCTACAAAAGCGGCATTGTTTGGGATTTCTGGTAAGCCTTTTAATCCTAATGACTTTTTAGATTCGGATGTTGTGCCTGAAGCAAAGCTTAAAGAGCTTAGAGCCACTCTTGCCGATTATAAAGATCTAATAGACCAGGGCTTAGGAACTGCCGCAATTAGAGACGGGGCTTTAAAAGTAGATAAAGAGCTTAAACAGCTAGAACGTACTGCCAAAAGAAGCAAAGAGGCTTTAAGAAGGGCTCAGTTAGAAGCAATTGCGGATATAAGACTTGCCGTCATAGCTAAGTTAATAGAAACTGGGTACCATAATGACGATATTACCATAGAGCAAGTCGAAGAAATACTTAGACAATCTCTATTGCAAATGGAATAAGAGGGTATTATGCCAGATTATAAAAAAGGTTACGGGTTGCCAAAGGTTTCTGGGACCAAACTAACCTCTAGTATTAAAGCAACCAGCACTAAAGATTTAAAATCTCAAAAGGCTTCTACTTCTAAATTGAAAAATTCTAGTAATGTAGGGTATAAGAAGAAAAAAGGAATGGGATACTAATATGGCGTACAATACTATGAATTACGACCTCCCTAAGTACTCCTCTACTAAAGACCCTGGCCTTCCTCCTAGCTCAAAGGCTTCTAGTAAGAAGATGAGCACTGGTGATGGCGGCAAAGACAAACACAATGCCCC
>CEOA01023173.1_pt1 | contig 12371 bp, 9 predicted proteins | sample 530251 | NCBI WGS metagenome assembly CEOA01 (sample SAMEA2619838, study PRJEB7988) | marine metagenome | biome: marine biome (ENVO:00000447); feature: surface water layer (ENVO:00002042); material: "saline water (ENVO:00002010), including plankton (ENVO:xxxxxxxx)" | depth 5 m
AGGCTATGCACTGGAGCAGAACCAACTCCGTACATTTAAAAAGTAATGAGCATATCACAAATAGAAAGTAACGTAGAGCGTATACAGACACGCATCGACATGATTCGTCAGGAGTCACGCACAATGTCATTTAGAATCGAAAGAATGTTAGAGCAGCGTAAGCAACTCAGCCAAGAGAAAAAGAATCTCAAGGACTTACTAAAAATATTGTACGAGGATGTACCTACCGCAGAGCAGACTGAAGAAGTGGAGGACTGAGAACACACCCAAGCGGTGTCCCTTATTGTTACGCAAGACCTCGGACTGGGTGGTGGATCACTGTCACAAGTCTGGTATGGTACGAGGCGTAGTGTCCAGGGTAGGTAATGCTTTGCTAGGCAAGATAGAAAACTTCGCGTTCAGAAGATGCCAAGTTGAGCCAAAAGAGCTACCATCCGTTCTAAGAAGTATAGCCAATTACTTAGAGAGAAAGCAACTCGATGTACTGCACCCAGTAGGACTAACTCAACTATGCAAAAAATTTAAATGCTTGACATCACAAGAACAGAAAGCCACTTTAGTAGATCTAGGGGCGAAACGAATACAACTCATGGAATGTTCTAACGCCTCAGAACGAACCAAACTATTCCGTGAATTAACTAAACATAAATATGGAAAAAAGAACCATACATGAAAAACTACAAGGGATTCAGTCATCCCTCAAAGCTCCTAAGGGGCAGACTAATAAGTTCGGAGGGTACTCGTATCGCTCCGCTGAAGACATACTCACAGCAGTAAAACCGTTACTATCTGAGTACAGTTGTACGCTTGTTCTCTCCGACGATATAGTTGGGGTAGAGGGCAGAGTATATGTCAAAGCCACCGCAGTCCTAGCTGAAGCTGAATCGGATTATTCTATACAAGTACAGGGCTTTGCAAGAGAAGCTGAGTCACGCAAGGGTATGGACGATTCACAGATTACTGGCTCCGCTAGTTCTTACGCACGTAAGTACGCACTCAATGGACTCTTTGCTATCGATGATACAAAAGACGCTGATGCTACCAACGATCATGGCAAGAAGCCAAAAACGCCAATGGCTACTGTTAGTACAAATTTTGATTTCTAACTAACCATAATCAATATGACTAAATACAATAATGAAAACACAGGGGTGCTATTCCCCGAGAGTAACCGTGAGTCCGATTCTGCGCCTCACGCAACAGGAACACTTGAGGTAACTCAAGCTGGTAAGTATCGTGCAGCTGCATGGAAGAACCAAAGCAAGTCAGGACCTGTTATGAACCTAAGACTAACACGTCTTGACGAGGACAAACAGCCTGAGCAATATCGAAGAGGCAGTGTCCTAAGTCAACCGACCGCTGCTGCTGTAGAGGACGATCCTTTTTAGGGTTAGTGGTACAAGGGGAGGGGGTAAGTCCTCTCCCCTTTTTTTATCTTAACATTAAATATAAATACTATGAAAGAATTAGAAAGAAGTCTCTTAGGGACTATACTCAAAGCAGAAATCAATGACGGCTCCAATGCTTTACTAACAGAAGCAAGAGAAGCTGGCATAAGCTCTGAGTTTTTCCTAGCGTACGATACACGTGCTATGTGGGACGCTATGTGCGAACTGGATTCCAAGGGTGTAGTCCTTGATACGGTATCGCTGTTTACTCATCTACAAAAAGGTGACAATGAACTAAAGCCTAACGAGGTATGGTCAATTAATGACGATGGGCTAAGTGAACTGCACTACAGTAATCTAGTCACGGAAATGGTAGAGGGCTACAGAACAAGTAGACTGTCTCGGCTGTCACTTACAATTAAAGATGCGCTATCTGAGGGCAAGGAATCAGAAGAGATCCTTACTACTGTTCAGAGCCATTGCGATAGTATATCTTCACTAGCTCCGTCACAAGATACCCTAGAAAGTATTGTCGATGAGACTTACAAGGACGTTACCAGTAAGGTTAATTATTGCAAGTATTTAAAAACTGGTATTCAATCCATCGACGATGTGCTTTACAGGAATGGCTACGGACCAGGTCAACTCTGTGTACTAGCATCAAGACCAGGGTGCGGTAAGACCGCCTACGCTCTGAACTTTCTACGTAACACCTGCATGAATAACAATGCAGCACTTCTCTTTAATCTAGAGATGGGTGCTAGTCAGATTATGAAGCGTATATTTAGTATTCACTCGAATCTTAATATGCGTAGGTTCGAAGATGGACTAGCTCCAGAGCATAGGGTACAGGCACTGAAGGACACCACAAAAATTGTAAAGGGATGGAAGTGCCATATCCGTGACCGAGTGTACAAGCTTGACCACATACTAGCCACGGCAAGAGGTATGCACCGAAAGCATTCCTTAAATGGAATCATTATTGATTACTGCCAGTTGATCAAGCCTATGTCTCAGAATATATCGAGAGAGCAACAGGTAGCAGAGATTAGCCGTGAGATGAAGTTGCTTGCTAAGGATCTTGACGTACCAGTTATATTGCTGGCTCAGGTGAACCGTGAATCAGAGAAGGATGATCGGTCACCTATTATGTCTGACCTACGTGAGAGTGGAGCCTTAGAACAGGACGCTGATAGTATAATATTTCTTTGGCAAACTTTGTCGGAGAAAGAAGAGCAAGCTGACTTTGTGCGGTGGACTCTTGCAAAACAAAGAGAGGGCATTGGTTACTCCCAAGGCCGTATCAACTTCTACAAAGCAACCCAAAGGATGGAGGACTTTTCACAATTCATATAGAATGAAGCAACACCAGAAGCGGACTGTTAGGTACCGGAAAATTATAGAAGATTTTTTTGGTGGCTATGTCTGCAGCAGGTGTCACTTCAAGGGACAGGCAGTGCAGTTCGATTGTCACCATTTACCTGGTCACGAAAAACTAAAATCCATAAGGGACTTTGTTAGGTCCGGCACTAAGGAGGAGTTCCTACAGGAGTTAGAAAAGTGCGAACTTCTATGCTCGAACTGTCATAGGCTAGAGCATTCTTCTTGACATAAGAACACAAGTCAGGCATGATATACTTATTCTATCACACGGTGGTTTGTGTGTTAGTTGGTTCACATATAAAATACAAGGTAAGCTGAAGGAGTAATCCCAAGCGAAGTGAGGTTTTCATAGTCCTCCCTTTTGTTCAATCCTTGGGGCTGTTCCGTTTTATCAATTTCGCGGAGCAGCCCTTTTTTATTTGTTTTTTTTTAACGTGTCCCACGGCCTCGTTGCTGACCAATTTTTTTAGATTTAGGAGAACCTGCAAAAGCCTTAGCCTCTTCTTTGGCTTCCTCTAATAGTTCTGGGTCAACTAGCCTGGATCCTAATGGAGAGATCATATAGTTTCGTATTACTCTCTCATTGGCTTTGTTAGCAGTTCTATGTTGCAACAGAGTCACCATTAGCTCTGGATCACGGACTGCATCAATTAATAATTGTTTTGCTGTTCTAGAAGTTAAATTGTTCAACCACTTTCTAGCAACAGTAGAGCCAATGGATGCTGATTGTATTGACCCACCAGAAGTGCTAGATAATTTAGCCCCAATTTTAGCACCAATAATTTGAGCAATTTTTTCTACAATAAATCCAGCACGGTCATCTGATATTCTTGTTAATGGATTTATTTGTGATTGTAGTTGCAAAGATGACATCTGTTTAGCAACATTACTTAACTCCGAAAGTTCTTGTGGATTAAATATTAAACTTAGAGTTTTAGATACTTTTGTATCTTTTAGTAACCGTTGTAATTCTAATCCATTTAATACTGGCCTTCCTTGACTATCTAATCTACCAGTAGTAATTCTGTTTATTAAGTACTCTGAAACTGATGATTTTAATCCATCAGACGCTTGACCTAATTTATCCTTTCTTGCGGCATTGATTAATCGTTGCATTGCTGATTGTGGATCAACATTATTAAATACTTGATTAATTGCTACGTCCGCAGGTTGATTAATTATTGATGCAAAACTTGATATTTTAGGATTATCTAGACTCTTTCTCAAAGCATCTGATCTGTTTGTAATTAATCTTAAAGCATCATCTGCATCTCTAGCTGTGGTTAACTGAGCCTTTACAGTTGGAACTAAATCAAGTATATCTTCATTTTGTCTTAAAAAAGTATCCACAGAAGATTGATTACGTATTCTACCAGTTGTTGGATCAACTACTTGGCTGAAAAACTTAGATTTTAGAAAGTTAGAAATAGCTTCAAAGGCTAGTGGATCATCTGTTGCTTTTTTTAAAGCCTCAAAGCCAATCGTTGCTTTTACTCCTGGTTGCAATATAGTAGAAATAGTTAATTCAGTAGCAATCTTTTCACCGCCCTCTCTTGAAAAAGCAAGTATTTTACCAACTGGGCCTCGGTTAAATTTTTCATTCATTTGACGGCTAAAAGTTCGTGCGGCATCAATAGCCTCTGATACAAATACTTCATCTGACGTAAAGCTACCTAAATCGTTTAAAATAGCCTCTCTAAGGTCTTCCGCGATTCTAGCTTCGTTAAAGAATCCTGATGCTCTAGCATCTCTAGCCTCTTCTCCTAATTTCTTATATAAACCATCAAGCTCTCTTACTGTTGTACGTGTTACTCGACCCCTTCCCTTTCTTCTTGCGCTAGGTCCTATAATTCGTTTAGCTGAATCCGGAATATCACCTATCTGTGCGCTCGCAGTTCTTGATACTATATCTTTGTAAGTTTGTATAGTGTTTTTAACAGGTCCTCTGGCACTCTGTGGTATAGCTTTCCATAACTCGTCTTGTTGTTTTTTAGCGTCATCTAAAGCTCTTTCAAGTGCATCTCTTACTATTTGATTGGATGATTGACGCACTTCTGTTGGGCTTAGGTTTTCATCACCAAGTATGCGTAAAGCATCAGCAGCTTCTTCTGTAGCTTTTTCAATCCTTGCTTGCATAGCTAGATTTAGTCTTTCTGCTCTTAGTTTGAAGAAGTCTTGTGTACTGGCTGCATTACCGCTTTTAATAATTGTATTTGATAAATCGTTCATTATGTCAGAACGCTTAGTAGACATCTGAGAACTTTGTTGTGGCGTTTCTCTAATAACAGTTTCTTCTAAGGCCATTAGACCTGGATCTTCTGATCGAGCAGCAGGCAATAGGTCTGTGCCTCTTAGATCTTCTATTCTTCTTGCAGCGTCTAGTGGATCTTCTGCTAATGTTTGAACACGTCTAGCGGCTCTTGCTTTTGCACCAGCTTGGGTAAATGGTGCTATGGCTTTTAGACCAAGATTACCCAGTGTAAATTTAGAAGCAGTTTGTACTGCGGTAGCCGGCAGAACCCCAGCAGCAGTTTCAGCAAGAATCTGTTGTGTTGGACCCAAGTCTCCAGACTCTCCTGCTTGACGAGCTAACGCTATAGGAGAAACAAGCGCGGCTTCAGTAGCTGCTGTTCTGACAGGTCTATTTATTAAGTCATTAATAAGTGTTTTTGATATATTCGCTACTGTACCTGAGCCTTTTGACAAGGCTAAAGCGGTAGCACTTACCGGTGCGCTAAATGCAGCTATTTCACCTGCTACTGTACCAGCAGTTTCAGCAAATGTTTCTGGATCTCTATCGGGTGTTGGTGCGCCAATCGCTTCCATACCTGCGCGAATGCTTTGGCTACCACCAAATGGTTGCTCTGAACCTAAACCTATGCTTTGTAATAATGCGTTAGTTACATCAACAGGACTACCTGCTATTTGGGCTAGGCTTCTGTTAAGAAACGGCATGAACCCAAGATCATCGGAATCTTCTCTTTGAGAGCCTCTTTTAGTAGGATCAACAGATGCTCTGTTTTGCATAAATGCACGGCTTTGTTTAGTGCGCTTATTTGTTATAGGCTCTTCAACAGGAACACTCTCGACGAATGTAGCATTCTCTAAAATATCTAAACCTTCATTAGATATTTTTGAAAAATCATTTTGTTCAAGAGCATCTAAATCTGAATCACTTAATCTTGAAAGATCTATTGCCATTATTTTATTTTAATCCTCTTCTTGCTTTTTCTTGTCTAGCTAGTTCAGCAAGATCAAGAGTAGATAAGTTTACAGATTGAGTTTCACCTGGCATTACCTTCGGAACCCCTAACTTTTTTTGAAAGTTGCTTAAATCAGTACGAAGTCTACGTAGCTCTCCTTTTTCACGCATCGGATATTCAGGGTCTTCTAAAGTTTTGTTTATGTCATTAATTCTATTGGTTATTGTCTTATCAATACTACGCATTTTAGATCTTAAAGTTTTTGCGTCCGTAAAGACACCAGGAGATATGTCTAAGGCCTCAGCTAAATTGCTCATCTCAGTAGCTAACACTTTTGGACTTGCTCTTAGTGCCTTAACTATGTATTCTTGCTCAGTCTTAAAGGTTTGTTGAGCCTCTATAACTTCAGGACTTTGAATATTAAGATCAGCACCAGTAAGTCCACCTAAAATTCCTTGAAGTTTTGTTAGAATTGTAGGAGCAGCACCTGTTATATTTAGATCTACAAGCTCAAATAATGTTTCTTGAGGAGTACCAGTTCCTGTAACGCCCATATTTGATGTATCAATAACACCGCCATCATCTGGTGTTTCTATTGTAGTTTCAGAAACAGGAGTCATTGTTGCATCTAATATATTTACTAAAGATACTTGATTGGTTGCTGGGTTTTGTACGACCTCTACAATCCCTAATGCTACGTTAGCAGCATCTTTGTATGATAAACCAGGGTTTGCTCTCATTACAAGATTAATTTTTTCTTCTCTAGCACTTAAATCATTTTGCGCTTTTATATTAGCTAACTCTCTGGCTTGTTCTTGCTTTTTAGTAAATTCGTATGCGCTTCTAACAGTAGGATCTTTGTATATAGATCTAGCTTGCTCTTGATCAACGTTCAATAAACCTTGTAATGTTTCTATATTTACCTCGTCTTCTTTTTTCTTATTGTATTTTTCTATGGCTCCACCTATAGCATCACCAAGACTAGCAAGACTAGCAGCCTGTATATTAGCTGCGTTAGTAAATCCGCTGAAGTCCAATGCCCCTAAGCTAGGGTTAACTTGTGTTCCTGTTTGAAATGCCATCTTATTATAATCCTCCTAAAATTTACTTACGGTCTTGATAAAATTCCACCTAGTATACCACCAGCAAATCCAAGTCCACCTGCACTACGTGTTGCATCAGCCTGCGCCTGCGCGCCAAGTAAGCCGAACTGGTTAGCTTGGTTTTGTAATGCCATATTTATACCTACGTTAGGATCAAACAACTGAGGACCCATAGGACCTGCAGCACCTGCTTGAGCTTGTCCTAGTGTCTGTTGTCCTAGTTGAATAGCTGATGAAGGACGACCTAAGATAATGTTACCTAAATCACCGGACAAGTTTCTGCTCATGTCGAACGCTTGACCTAAACGATTGGATTGCTGTCCTTGTTGTTGTCCAATCAACCCTGAGCCTAACTGTATACCCTGTAGCTCCTCTCCTCTACGACGAGCTGCTAGGTTTTCTGTAAGACCAAGAACACTTGTTCCAAATTGTTGTCTTTGTAATTGTTCGGCTCTACGACGAGCAGCTTGGTCATCCGTTAATCCAAGTGTAGATACCCCAAATCGCTGCCTATTTAAAAGGTCTTGTCTTCGAGCAGCCTCTAAGTCGCCAGCAAGTCCAAGTGTTTGTATTCCTGCCTGTTGACGCTGAAGCTCCTCTGCCCTACGACGTGCTTCCATATCATCGGCTAGCCCAAGCGTTTGTATACCAGTTTGACGACGCTGAAGCTCCTCAGCCCTTCTTTGTGCAGCTAATGCTTCCGATTGTGCAGTGGTATCTACACCAGCTTGCTGTCTTTGGAATTGTTCGGCTCTTCTTTGTGCAGCTAATTCTGCAGCTTGTCCAGTTGTAGCTATACCAGTTTGTTGACGTTGTAACTGTTCAGCTCTTCTTTGTGCAGCTAATGCTTCAGCCTGTGCCGTTGTCTGAACGCCGGTTTGTTGACGTTGTAATTGTTCGGCTCTACGTTGTTCCGCTAATCCTGCAGCTTGCTCTATATTTTGCGCTCCAAACATTTGACGTTGTAACTGTTGTTGCATACGACGAGCAATTTGATCATCTGTTAAACCAAGTCCCTGTAGTCCAGCCTGTTGACGTTGGAATTGTTCAGCCCTTCGTTGTGCTGCTAGACCCTCCGCCTGAGCAAGATTTTGTGATCCAAACATCTGACGCTGTAGTTGTTCAGCACGACGCTGTGCAGCTAATCCCTCAGCTTGATCTAAAGTCTGCGTTCCTAATTGTTGACGTTGTAATTGTTCTAATCTGCGCTGTGCTGCTAATGCTTCGGAGTCTTGTAGTAAACCTGCTCCTTGACCAAGCCTTGTTCCACGCATACTTGCTTCTTGACCTAGTAACTGCGCTCCTAATGCTATTTCACGTTCTCTTTTATTTGTTTCTTGAGCAAAACGATTTGCTATCTCGTCAGCTAAAGCTCCTTGTCCTAGTCCTCTTCCACGAGCAACCGATGCTTGTCTAGCTGCTTGTTGTGCGCGTCTTAATTCTAAAGGTGTAAGCTCGCCAGTGGATTGAATAAATTCAGAACCTCTGCCAGAAATTAATGCCTCTTGTTCGGTAGGAGACAGGTCACCAAGAGTCATACCCATTCGCTGCAACTGTCGTTCCGCAGAACTTGCTGCTTCACGACGTGCATTTATGTCTGCAAGTCCACGTCCTGCTAAAGCTCTTTCGGCTCCTGAAGCAGCTCGAAGACCTGCAAATGCATCTGCAAGTCCACGTCCTGCTAAAGCCTGTTCAGCTCCAGAAGCAGCTTGCAACCGCGCATTTAAATCACCTAATGACCTTGCTTGTATAGCCCTTTCAGCTATACTTGCTGCCCCTAGTCCGGATCCAAGATTAGCTAGCCCTCGTGCCTGTAAAGCCCTTTCTCCTGCAGTAGCACCCTCACGTTGTGCAAAAATATCTCGTCTTGCTCTTTCTTGTAAACGCTGCTCACCTATTCCTGCACCTTCACGCTGCGCAAAAATATCTCGTCTTGCTCTCTCTGCTAAACGCTTTTCATTCATGCCAGGAGCCTCACGCTGTGCAAACGTATCTAGCCTAGCCCTTTCTCGTAATCGTTGTTCGCCTGTTGTTGCAGCTTCTCTATCTGCAAATATATCTTCTGTGCCTCTGGTACGTATAGATTCTTCTGCATCTGTAGCTGCTTCACGAGCTGCAAAAGCATCAGCTAGGCCTCGCGCTTGCACTGTTTGCTCTGTATCACCAGCATCTCTTAATTCTGAAGAAACATCGGCTGTGCCTCTAGTACGTAAATTTATTTCGTCTTTAGTAGGAGTTTGTCCTGTAAAAAAGGTATCAGCTAGTCCTCTTCTTTCTAACTCTTGTTCTGATAAACTAGCATCTTGTACTCCCCTACCAAGCAATGTCTCACCTACTGCTCCTATTTTGTCAGAAGGGTCAGGTTGAAACGTACCATCTTGTATTGATTTTATATCTGCTTCAGCATTGCGAGCTTCCTTTTGGAAGTCCACAACATCAAATCTTTTTTTAGGTGATTTATCAGCATTTATGAAACCTGCTTGATACAAGTAATACGCTTCTCCATCTGTTAAACTATCTCTAAATTTTTGGCTTTTATAAGCGTTTCTAAAATCTTTTCCTCTAGGATCGCCACCAGCTTCAAGTAACTTTCTTTGCACAGAATTAAAAGCATCAACACTATTTTTTAGTTCTTGTTCACGAATACTAAAATCTCCAGCTCTTTCAGCAGATAATTGAGCTAAATTAGCACTTGATGGATCAGCACGACGATAAGCGTCTACAACTTGTGGTGAGAACTCTCTTAATGCCGCAACATCAGCTTCTCGCTGTAATCCAAGTTGTTCTCTTTGCAACTGAGCAGCATCTCTTGAAGCATCTCCTAATAAACCAAATAATCCAGGTGTTGCCTCAAGGGTCTGTGGAGTACTAGCAAGTTGTGCTTCAAGTGTAGCTATTCTTTCAGCCCTTGCTGCATTTCTTTCTACAGGACTTGCTAGTTTATCATCAATGTATTTTTGAATCTTATCTAGACGTTCTTGTTTTTTATCTTTATTTTCAGGTCTATCTGGCTCTGGATAAATAGCATTTGCTTCAATTTCATATTGTCTTTGTAATTCTGCATTTGCTCCTGCTACTGCAGTTTGATCGCCTGCCCTTAATCCAGCAAGTTCTTGTTGTAATCTTTGGTACTCAGGATTCGCTTGACCTGCTTGTGTACCTTGAGCCAGTGTCTGAATATCAGCTAACTCCAGAGCAGTATATTGAGGACGAAAAGCTCGTTCTGATGCTATTAAGCGATTTTGTAATCTAGGATCAGTAACACCTTGAAAATCTGTAAAGTTTTGTCCAAAAAGATATTCTCCTTGAGCCTGACCTGGATTTATAGGATCTGGTGCTTGTATTGTTGTTCTTCCCTTACCCATAATATTTAATTATTTAATATTTTTTTAAAAAGTCTATTGTCGTAATTTACTCGTTTTGGAAAACCACTTCTATGACGTATGCCAATTTTATTTTTTTCTAATGCTTCGGGGCAACGCTCTAAAAAATCCTCTGTAAGCTGTTTAAAAGCATCCTTACTTTCAGCAAATAAAAAGGCTAAAAATATACTATCTCCGTCCTTTCTATCAGGTTCCCAATTATTTATAAAATCCCATCCATCGTCCGCGTTGCAATTATACCACATAAATACACCCTGTATATCATCGTCATCGTTGTAGTGAACAATGATAGTTTTCTTAGCCCAGTGATAGGCTACCATAAGACGTATTAGTTCTTTGTCCCAACCATCGAATACCTTACCATTTTCGTGTTCTATGCAGAAGTCCACGACCTCATCCATAGCAAGTAGTGCATCCCTTTGAGTTCTGTTCTCAAGGGCTACCTGTACGGACTGAAGTAAACGGTTATAAGGCATTAGGATTCAAGGACGGCTACCCTAGCTTCTAGGGATTCAATCTTAGTAAGGGCTTCTTGTAGTGCTTTGGTTAAAAGTGGTACAAGTTTTGTTGGGTCAATACCTTGATGGTCCTCTACTTCTCGAGTACCTCCTTCATACGGCTCCATTCTCATTGCATCTTTTTCACCAAATACAGCCTGAGGACATACCTCAGCTAATTCATGAGCAATAAATCCATCAAAACGAACTCCATTTTTCTTTAAAGCATAGTTACGTGGCTTTAATAGTTTTACCTTATCAACAGCAGTATCCATATCAATTATGTCTTCTTTAAGACGATAATCAGATCCTTGAACCAAAGATATTGTACCACTTGCTTCATTGATTCTTCCTACTACGTCTGAACCAACTACAAATGCCATCATAGTTCTGTCACCAGTTTGCACATGCCTAAGAGTTAAACAAGCATTTGCATCGCTAACATCGTTTTGAATAAATGTTTTTGCACCATAAGCAGTCTCTGTTGTTGTACCTATGCGTATTGCACCATCTGAATGTATTTGGAACCTTGTTGCGCTTTCATCAGAATCAAAAATTCTAAATTGGTCGTCATCTGATTCCAAAGAAAATGTTCTTTCAGAATTTTTTAATTTTAAAGCAGCTTGATTAGTACCAGCATTTTCTATTGTAACAGATACAGGGTTACTATTATCAGTTCCTTTTACGTGTAATTTTGTATCTGGGCTAGTTGTTCCAATACCTACATCACCACCTGCAATAATTCTTATTCTTTCGGCATTATCAGTTTCAAAAGCCATAAAACTTTGTTGCGCGCCCGAATCAGTATCAAAGTCAGCAGCTAGAACTAAACCTCTTTTACTTCTAATTCTACTAAAATCACCAGAATTATTTGTTAAAGTTATCTGATTCTCAGATGTATTTTCTATGTGTATTGCTGTTTCAGGGTTAACTGTTCCTATACCTACATCACCTGATGAATCAATTCTTAATCTTTCAGAAGCATTTACAGTAAACCTCATGGAGTCATCAGTATGAACATAGCCAATCTGACCTATATTATCACTAGAGGTGTCTGCAAATTGAAGAGCAGAGGTATCACTATCTCCACTTGTTTCTAATCTTAATATACTATCTCCATCAGAATTAGCTCCATTTATTTGTACTAATCCATCAGAAGTAAGCTGTAGTTTAGTAGCTACAGCACTTGAACCTCCTACTTGAAATATAAAACCATTAGAAGATTGACCTATTCTGCAATCTCTGTCTTCATCTCCATCTTTAAAATCAATAAATGGACCTGCAGCAGCTCTTAGTTCTATTGCACCTGTGTTTACTAACTCTACAAAGTCTGTTCCATCGGTAGCTATAATTTTTCCTGCTACTTCTAATGCTTCACTAGGTGTAGTAGTCCCAATACCTACATGACCCTCTG
>CEOA01069667.1_pt1 | contig 12286 bp, 13 predicted proteins | sample 530251 | NCBI WGS metagenome assembly CEOA01 (sample SAMEA2619838, study PRJEB7988) | marine metagenome | biome: marine biome (ENVO:00000447); feature: surface water layer (ENVO:00002042); material: "saline water (ENVO:00002010), including plankton (ENVO:xxxxxxxx)" | depth 5 m
GCCAAGAAGAAGCCTGCTGCTTCACGCCGACGTAAGAAGGCTACAGCGAAGAAGAGTACTGCCACCTCGGAGGAGTAAGTGCCGCACATTTCATTTTCTGCACTTAAGAAGTGGAATGATTGCCCACACGCATACAAGATTGAATATGTGGACGGGATTAAGTCATTCAAGGGTAACGCTTTCACCGCCTTTGGGACCGCCTTGCACTTCGTGTGTGAGACAGTCCTTCAGGGCGATGAGCAGGATCCCTCTCATACGTTTGAATTAGCGTTCCTGAAAGAATTACAAGGCTTGCCAGAGGACGTTCGACAAGAGTTGGACATGAAGTTGGTGACTGCGATGCGCTCTCAGGGAAAAGAATTGGCACCTCTTGCCGTTCCGGCTTTGCGGGCTCACTTTGGAGACTTTGAATTGGTTTCTGTCGAAGAAGAGATTATGGAGCCCATATCTTTTTTCACGGATGCAGAATATAATTTTAAAGGTTTCATCGATGTGGTGATTAAAACTCCAGATGGCAAGTACCATGTCATTGACTGGAAAACGTGCTCATGGGGCTGGGACGCTCGACGCAAAGCAGAAAAGATGGTCACATATCAGTTGGCTTATTATAAGCATTTTTTCTCTTCCAAACACGGTATTGACCTCGATGATATTCAAACTCACTTTGCGCTGCTCAAGAGAACAGCAAAGAAGAATCGCGTTGAGATATTTGAGGTTTCTTGCGGCAAGCGGAAAATTGATAACGCTTTGAAACTCGCATCCACCGCATTGTGGAATATCAACAATCAAAATTTTATTAAAAATCGGCTTTCATGTAAGCGGTGCCCTTTTCACCATACAAATGAATGCCCATAAACGGAGATACTAATGACAGACAAAATCAAGATCGTAACTTTGGGCGATCACCCGCTAGCCCCATCGGGCGTCGGAACACAAACAAAGTATATTATTGAAGCCTTGCTGGCAACCGGAAAGTATGAATTTGTTTCACTGGGTGGAGCAGCCAAGCATAAGTCCACACAGCCTATACGCACTGAAGAGTGGGGCGACGACTGGACAATCATTCCGATTGAGGGATATGGCACGCCAGATATGATCCGTTCAACTCTTCGAACGGAACGCCCAGATATGATTTGGTTTATGACTGACCCTCGATTTTATGACTGGTTGTGGTCTATTGAAAACGAGATCCGTGCAATTTGCCCAATGGTGTATTACCATGTTTGGGACAACTATCCATATCCAAAGTTTAACAAGATTTGGTATGATTCTTGCGATGCGATTGCAACAATTTCAAAGGTTACAGATGATATTGTCCGCACAGTGTCGCCAGATGTGCGATGTGAATATATTCCGCACTGCATTGACACACAGATTTTCTGTCCAGTATCAGAGCAAGATTCTGATGAAGAAGTGGAAGTATCTTATGATGTGTGGAAGGATGCGTTTCAAGCAGAATCAGGTCTGAATGATGAGGAGCGATTTGTTATATTCTGGAATAATCGCAACGCTCGCCGCAAGCAATCGGGTACGTTAGTTTATATTTTCAATGAATTGCTTCAACGACTCGGACGCGAAAAGGCAACGCTAATCATGCACACCGATCCTCACGATCCACATGGTCAGGACTTGCCACACATTGCACAAGAGTTGGGACTGTCTACCACGGAGTTTCGGATCTCGACAGCGAAGTTGCACCCAAAGATGTTATCATACTTCTACAACTATGCAGATGTAACCGTTAATATTGCTGACGCTGAAGGTTTTGGTCTTGGCACACTTGAGTCGCTTGCTTGTGGTACACCGATTATTGTTAACATGACGGGTGGTCTTCAACAACAGGTTACCGATGGCGAGAACTGGTTCGGTATTGGCATCCAGCCATCTTCGAAGTGTATTGTGGGCTCGCAGGCAATTCCCTATATCTATGAGGATCGTATCAACACTGATGAGGTTGTAGATGCACTGGAAACCATGTATCGTATGTCAGTGGAAGAGCGAAACGAAATGGGTCAACTTGCACGTCAATTTGTGCTTAAAAATCATGACTTAAAGTTTTATACTAAGTGGTGGGATGAGTTCCTTTCAAGCGTCATTGAAGAGCATGGCTCTTGGAATACAAGAAAAAATTATCAATCATGGGAGTTGAAGGAAGTAGCATGAGTAAAACAAAGATCGTTATTAGAGGTCCAGTATTATCCCGCAGTGGGTACGGTGAAATGGCGCGACTTGCGCTGAAGAGCCTACAGTCTCGCGAAGACTTGTTTGACATTTATCTGGTTGCGACTGGCTGGGGGGCAACTGGCTGGATTGTTGAGGATGATGAGCAGCGCCGCACGATTGACGCCCTCCTCATGAAGACAATAAATTATATGCAAGAAGGCAACTCGTTCGATGTATCCCTTCAGGTGCAACTTCCAAATGAGTGGCAACCAATTGCCCCAATTAATATTGGGTATACCGCAGGCGTTGAAACAACAACAGTGCCACCAGAGTGGGCGCAAGTAGCATCGCAAATTGAAAAGGTCATCACCTTGTCAAAGCATTCGCGAGATGCGTTCTATAATGCCGGTGTGGAACTTGCAGAAACAGATGTGGTCAGCGTTGGATTTCCAGTTCGCGAATATAACAACGTAGATGTTCCGTTGGACTTGAAGTATGATTTTAACTTCATCACGAACAGCCAGTGGGCTCCACGAAAGAATCTTGAAAACACAATTGTGGCATTTGTTAACGAATTTCAGAACGAAGAAGTGGGGTTGGTAATCAGAACTTCTCTTAAGAACAATTCAAAATTGGATCGTATGCATGCAGAAAGCCGCCTCAAATCTCTTTTGAAGGGAGCCCCCGAAGAAAGGTTGTGTAAAATTTATTTGCTTCATGGCGACATGCAGAATGACGAAATTCTATCTTTGTATGACCACCCCAAGATTAAAGCATACACTACTTTGTCTCATGGAGAAGGATGGGGTCTACCAGCCTTTGAGGCTGCTTCTGCTGGCATTCCGCTGGTTGCTCCCGAGTGGGGCGGGTTTGCAGAGTTCTCAACAGTGCCAGTCAAGAGTCGGTCAAAGAAGAAGAATACCACCCGCAACAAGACTATGATTGCTGCTGTCAAGTATGAAATAAAAGAAGTACAGCCGGAGCATGTTTGGGAGGGCGTCATTAATCAAGGCTCTCAATGGTGTTATCCTTCTGAAAGCAGTGCCCGTCAGCAAATGCGGCAAGTGTTCAAGAACTACAAGAAGTATGAATCAATGGCGCTGAAATTGAAGGCTCATTTGACTGAGAAGTATTCAACCGATACGGTTTACGAGCAGTTTGTACAGCACGTTGTTGATGCCATCGAGGAGAATAAGACAGCGATTGAAGATACTCCCGTAGTGGTGATTTAAGTGAGTTCATCCAGTCAAAAGGTGGCTTTGATTACAGGAGTCACTGGACAGGATGGCTCCTACCTTGCTGATTTTTTATTGTCTAAAGACTATAAAGTGATCGGCTTGCAGCGCAGGACAGTGGGTTCAAATGAAGATAAGCAGAGAAACATTCTGCACTTGCTGCATAATCAAGACTTCATTATTGAATCTGGCGATGTAACTGACAGTTCTTCTTTGTGGAGAGTCATCAACCAACACTCTCCGACTGAGGTTTATAATCTTGCAGCACAATCACATGTGGGAGAGTCTTTTAAGTCGCCAATCAGCACTACGGAAATAAATGCGATTGGCACCTTAAATATTCTTGAGGCAATTCGAAATATCAATCCTGATATTAGGTTTTATCAGGCTTCCACATCAGAAATGTTTGGCGATAATATTGTATGCCCTCAATCAGAGGGTACTCGCTTCTCGCCGGTTTCTCCATATGCTGTCTCTAAGATGATGGCGCACAATATGGTTTCTGTGTACCGCAAGTCATACGAGATGCATGCAAGTTCAGGAATTCTTTTTAATCACGAATCGCCACGACGCGGTGAAAACTTTGTAACTAGAAAAATTACAAAGGCAGCAGCACGCATCAAGTTGGGTCTTCAGGATCAACTGCTTCTTGGTAATCTTGAGGCACAGCGCGACTGGGGGTTTGCTGGTGATTACGTTAAGGCGATGTGGATGATGCTGCAACAAGAGTCGGCTGATGATTATGTTATTGCGACTGGCACAACACACTCGGTCCAACAGTTTCTAGAATTTGTTTTTGAACATGCAGGATTGAATGTCGCAGAGCATGTTGGCATTGATCCCCGCTTTTATAGACCATGTGAAGTGCCCAGACTTTGGGGTGACCCAACGAAAGCGCAAACTGCACTTGGATGGAAGCCAGAAGTAAGTTTTCGCGATTTGGCTGTGATGATGTACGAGTCAGATCTGGAAAGCGAGAAGAGGCGCGTCAATGACTAAGGTTATATACATCGGTCAGTTTAATGATAGTTCTGGCTATGGTAATGCTGCACGCAATTACTTGAAGTGTCTTGATATGTTTTTGGGGCAGCATGATGACAAGGTTGATTTTAAGGTTATCCCTCAGAACTTTGAAAAACAAAACTCATGTACTGATGAAGAAAATGAACTGATTAATAAGTACCGATTGCAGGGCGATGCTAATGACTTCATGGCGTATCTGGACTCCAACACAAGAGTCATTTGCCACTTGGTTCCAACAGCGTTTGCCAATGCAAAATTTTGGGATCCGATTATCGACAGGGTTGGTAAAGACAATATCTACTCATCGTTAGCGTGGGAACCAGACACACTGCCTTCTAACTGGCTCCAGTATTATGAAAAGTATGTTGGGAATGTAATTGTGTATTGCGATTTCACAAGGCAGTGTTTTCTCAATCATGGGTTCGCGGAAGAAAATGTACATCTTGTTCCACATCCTATTTTTGATATTGAGAGCACCGACGCTGAAACCCTCAATAGGGATAAATTTGAAATCTTTTCCATGTCTCAGTGGAACCCGAGAAAAGGATGGGACATTTTAATTCCTGCTGTGTGTCATGAATTTTTCCACCACGACGATGTTGAGTTGACAATTAAAACATTCCGAAACGAACATGTTGGAGCCGACCCGAGAAGTGAGAAGGCAGAGGTTATTAAGGAAATCTCTGAACTCAAAAATAAAATTACTCACTATGGAAACAAGAGCGGCGTGCGTATTAACGTGGTGTGCGGGCTCGTCGCGAAAAGTTACATTTCAGAGTTATTCAAGAAGTCGTCAGTGTATTGTTTGCCTACGCGATGTGATAGTTTTGGCTTGACTATCGGTGAGGCTGTCATCTCTAATAGAACGGCAATTGTACCATCGCTCGGTGGACACCGAGATTATTTTGATGACAAGAACCCTTATCTTGTGGACTCCTCTATGGAGCCTTGCATGATTGATAATCCAATGTTCTCAACTCTTGATATGAGTTTGGTTGAGACGGATTACCGTGACTTAAGACACAAACTTCGAATGGCGTATGAGGCTTGGAAGCGAAGCCCTGATGAACTTGCAGCCCAAGCGGTATCCAATTACCAATATGCAAGAGAGGAAGTGATCAACAATGAAAAGATCTTTTCCAAGTTCATGAAGAGCGTAGGGGTACAAGTATGAAGACTGTTGGAATCTTAATTCCCGTTGCAAACGAAGCAAGAACTATTAAAGAGTTTACTTCCTGTTTATTACAGGAGTGCAGCCGACTGGACCAGTATAAATTCCAAGTGTTTTATATTATGGATTCTTACAGCAAAGACCGAACACAGGAAATACTAGAAACTGACTTTGCAGATGATGTGGTCGTGTTGTTTCATGAGAATTCTACAGGTCTTGTTAGTTCATATATTTACGGCTACAAGCATTGTGTAGAACAGGGATACGATTATATCGTGGAGATGGATTCGGGATTTTCCCACAAACCTGAACACCTCAAAGAGTTTTTAGATCGACTTGATGCCGGTGATGATGCCGTGTTTGCCACTCGGTTTTCAAAAGATTCTCTATATGAGGGTTCCCTGTTTCGAAAGTTGGTTTCCCGCATCGGCACAATCATGGCAAATTTTTGGTTGAAGATGGACTTTAGTGACGCCACCAGCGGCTATCAGGCTTATCGGCGTGAAGTGCTTGAGGAACTTGAGTTTGATAATTTCATTTCATATGGTGGAATGTTTCAGACAGAAATCAAATACTATATTTATGATCGAAGAACATCCGCAGTGGAATCCGAACTGAGACAATTTAAAAAGTTTCCGTTCTACGGTCAAAAGTCCCGTCAGTTCTTTTCACGCCGAGTGTTTGGGCAGTCATCCGAGATCTATCGATATAAGGTGTCTGATGTGCCCATTGAGTTTATTATGTCTGACAGCAGTTTTAAAAGCAGTTGGATTATCGATGCAATTAAAATTCTTTTAAAATTAGAGAAAAACTCTGATAGAATATACAAACAAGGAGAAAAACAATGAAGTTATCTAATCAGGCTCTTTCGGCAATCATGGTTGCCCTACAGAAGAGTATCATGGAGCAGTCCGATATTGTTCCCGTGCTTAAGTCGTTTGATTTTGTCAAGTCCGACGACACAAAAAAGTGGGGTACAAAGAATGGCGAATTGGTGGTTGAAAACCCGCCATCACAGTTTAGTACACCAATTGGCAATACCGACTCGGTTGAGTCGTAATTTTGCCGCGCTATACCTACCAGTGCGAAGAGTGTGAAAGAGTGTTCGATGTATCACACTCTATGACGGAGAGGTACGAGACTTGTTCTCAGTGTTGTGCGGAATGTGAATGCGCTGGTTCGGTGCGTAAGGTGCCAACTGGCGTAACAGTTTTGAGCGGTAATAGCGATGCCGCTGCGGGTCGTCGGATTAAGAATTTTATTAAAACGGCGAAAGAAGAAATCGAACAAGAAATAGAGAGATCGCGAAATGAGGAGATTAAGTGATGGGCTTTGATGTAGGAATTCTTGTTGGCTTTGCGTTGTCCACCTGCGCTAATGTGTTGTTAGTGTGGTGGGCTCGGCGCATGTGGCAGGGAACTATTTATGTCGAGCAGGGCGTGCGAGATTTGGTACGCGAAGTTTCATCTTATTCCGAGCACTTAGAACAGGTATATGAATTGCCGACTTTTTATGGTGACTCGACTCTTGATGCTTTGTTGGTTCATACAAAGGGCGTCAATCAATATTGCTCAGACTTTGTTGAATCATTCTCTCTACTAACTGAAGAAGAACAAATCATAAAGGTAGAAGATGTTAATGAGCGAGAGCAGCCCCCCAAAACCCAAGCGCCGCCGGCGTAGAAGAATTAACCGTGGTGGTAGTGGACGACACTATTTTACACAAGCCCACGAAGATGCAATTGTTGAATATTGCAAGCCGACCACCACAATGGAGCAAAGAGAGACACTGTACAGAGACTTGATTCAGCCGGCTTTCAGTGAGATGGTTGATAAGATTGTTTTTACATACAAGTTTACAACCTTGCCAAACATTGATGATTTGCGGGAAGAGTGTAAGGTGTGGCTCACAACAGTGTTGAGCAAGTTTGATCAGAGCAAGGGGTCAAAGGCGTTCTCTTATTTTAGTGTTATTACTAAAAACTGGTTCATTCATAAGGTTAAGAAGCACACAATCAAAAGACAGCGAGAAGTTTATTTTGAAGACATTTCCCCATCAGCGGAAGAAGAGTTTCTAACTACAGAAAATAAATATATTCCGCAAAGAGAAGAGCAAGAGTTTTGGCTTGCATTGAACGCAGAGATGGACTTGTGGGCAGAAATGCCAATGAAGCCAAACGAAGAAAGGGTGTATAAGGCGATAAGAATCCTCTTAGACAACCCAGATGACATAGAGATTTTCAACAAAAAGGCTATTTATCTTTACATAAGGGAGATGACCGGACTAAACACAAAACAGGTTGTTAATAATCTGAATAAGTTGCGAACCCGGTATCATTCCTTTAAGTCGGACTGGAACAAAGGCAACGTCCGACATATTAAAGGTATTAGCGCTGATGAAGAATCTTGATCAACTATTAGAACAAGCAGTAAAAAACATTAAGGAGGACCGAGCGGTTACAAACGCCCTCCTCCTTGATTTGATGAAATACATGAAAGTACAGGGCGACCACACCCATGAACAGGTAGGTCCGGTTGCTGCTAAATATGTTGAAACACTCCAGAGATCTAATGAACAATTAGTTAAAGTTGGCACATTAGTACATAAGAAAGAACAAGCCGGAGTCGGGCTTTCTGATGCAGAGAAAGAAGAGATTTATGATCTAATTAATAATTCTACCGAGGAGGGCACTGAGGATGGCGACTGATCAAGACGGACAAGCGCTTGTAGCAGGCGAGCGCTCAGAGCCTAGTTTTGGTGATCTTAACCCGGCTTTTTCAAAACAGACTGGACCTACAATTGATCGCGGCACCAGTAATTTTTGGGGTCAGGTTAAGTCTGCTGTGCAGGAAACATTTAAAAAAGATGCAACCTCCGGCATGGGACCGTATAAGGCGATTTTGCTTCGGAAGGAACCTGAAGAACAAGGCGGTGGAGTCCTGACCGGATGGATGAAGTCTCTTTTCCCATCTGGGCTGATGGATAAGCCACTAGGTAAATATCGGTGCCGCATCCCAGAATTGCACGCCCATTTGCCCCAGCCAACCGACGATGGACACTCTGGCAATCCCATGCCGACTGATCCGGTCATCGACATGTATCCCATATTTATTGCGGAGTCTAGCGAAACGGACGATACTGCATGCCCCGGTGATACGGTGTGGGTAGATTTTGGAAACAGAGAAACGATGGAAGACCCTACGTTTCTTGGACCTCTTTTCCCATCAGCCGGCGGCAGTGGAACATCTGCTGGAGCAGCCGACGGTGCTGGAGGAGGCGCAAGCGGGGCATACTCTGGCGGCTGCGGCGGGGCTTTAGGCACAGCAGGTCTTCAATCTGAAGCAGCAAAGGGTGATGCGAACACTTCATATCAAACACAAATGTCCGGCGCTCTCGGCGGTTTAGAAACTGTGCCGGTAGTATTAAGGAACTCGGTATACCTTGAGGATGCTGCGTCCCAAAAAGAAATCTGCGCTGCCGACCCTCTTGGCGAGGCGAACGGTGGACCCACAGATCAGGATTCTCCCCGACCCGGCTTAGACTCTTCGATGGACGAGGCATTCGTTAAATATATTCAAGACGGTGGCAGCGGTCGTGCTTCGTCGGGCACCGTTGGGTTAGCCGGTGCTGAACAAGAGGGTTGGGAGATAAAAGATAAATTTCTGTTGGCTCTCAGACTGATGATTGAAGATCAGGCTGGGCGTCCTTATGCTCAAGGCTGCAAGTCATTTAACTTCACAAGTTCTGGAATTGACGCTTCAGGATTTGTTAATTTAGTTTTAATTGGCACTGAGTTGATTATGGGGGGCAACGAAGCGTTTGGAAATCAAATGTTTACTGGCTTCGATGGTCGCGGCGGCGAGGGAGAAGAAGAAGAGAAGCACTGGTCCCACGGAATTTCATTCAGGATTGGCGATTTCGCACATGGGATATATGAAAGCGCTCGTATTGGAAAATGGAACACTGTTCATGGGAGCGCTGATTTTAACAAGAGTTGGCAAGACTATCATGATCCAATTATGCCCGGTGATGTTTTGTTTGTCGGCACTGGAAATGGTACAGAGTATCCCGGCGGGGTTGATGACGATGGGGGTGCGCTGTTCCTCCGCGAGCCTGCTACTTGGGAAGAGTACAAGGAAAGCGAGAGATCCACAGATGGCTTAATTAATGGAATAACTCATGTCGCAATTGCTTATGCAGGACCATCGGGAGAGTTAAGAATTGCAGAATCCCATAAGGAATATTATGGCGGCGTTGGATCGGAAACTTGGCAGAATTGGTATTCCCGCAATAGTGGTAATCAAATTTACGCATTCCAGCCAGAACATATGAGAGAAATTTGGGGCGGGTCTTGGTTTTCGGGTGGACGACCCGATGATGAATGGAATGAAGAGTTAGCACAAGACGAAGCACCGTCACTATTCACAGGAGAATTAAGCCCAATTGAAAAGGCATCGGTTGGCGAGGCTGAAGCCACACAAGTTGAAGGCTCGCAGGGCTATGTTATCGAGGAAGGCGGGGAAGCGTCTGAAACAACGGAAGACACGGAGTCCGGCGCATCGGCGTCTGAAGAGCCAACGGAAGAAGGGGCAACTGAAACCGCAGCAACTACGGAAGGTGCCGCCTCTGAAACCTCCAGCGCTTCAGGAGAAGGTTCGACACCCACTGACGGCACGGAAACTGCCGCCAATCCATCCGCACCCTCCGCAGCCTCTGTTTGTGGTGGTGGCTATTTTGATGAAAACGGTAACTTGATTGTATCTGATCCTAAGATGAAGTTGGTTCGTGTAGAGATGGATCAGTGTCGATATGGTTTTGCCGCTGGTAAGGGCTACGGGGCGGTTAAGGTCCGCGAGGATGTTGCTCCAGCGTTTTCGGATATAAAAAGAGTTTTAAATGAACTGGGCTGCGTGTTTGCGTCCGTTGGAGCCATCCGTCCTTTGGATGCTTCTGTGGGACCGGGACGTAGCGCTACGTCTTTCCACTATACAGGACTTGCGGTTGACATTTGGACCCATGCTGGTCTATATCCAGATGGAGATCCTGAAACTGACGAATATGTGTGCGTGTTCCAAGAAGATGGAAGAAAGTTTTATGTTTACGCTCGGTCAGATATGCCGGCAGGTACCAGCGCTCAAGACGCAATGGGCAATACACATGTGGTTGAATCGCTGACTTTGGACGCTATCGACGTTTCAAGTGGAACATATAGGGTCGCCCCACCGGGAACAAAGACGGTTTCTGGCAACTTTGTTCATTTTACAAATTTAGCATCTGCATATGGTATGCACAATATTGGCGGTCGAGCCATCTTCTATAGTCACAGTAAGGCACACTCTGAGTGGTGGCACTTTGAATCCCACAATGGGCTTGTGCCCGGTCAGACAACTTTTGGTGATGTATTGTTGACGATGTATGATCAAGGCGGCGAGCCCCCGTGGGCAGAAGGGCAGCGCACTTGGACAGGTGGATATTTTAAAAATTAAGGAAGACACATGGGTGATCTAAAAAAAGCCGTTGATTTAGAGAATGGAAATCAAAAGGCAGCAGACAAACTGGCAGCGTCCAGTGAAACAACAAGACTTAGAAACATGGGCATTGGTGGCGACCCCATCAAAGAGCCGGTACCTAACTTTATTTCATGCGACACAGAGAAGGTTTATAAAATGGCTAACTCTTGGGTTGTGCTTGGTCGAGATAGGCACGCATCTCGTCTAAGTGGATACGGCGGTAAGGGATACACTCAGTGTGCTTCCATCGACATGGTTGTTGGGCGTATGGCTTACCAGCCAACTGAATTTGAAGATGACGAGCCGGTATATGTCGATCCAAGTTTTAAAACAGATGCCGCACGCATCTACATTAGCCAAAAAACCGATGTTGATAAAAACTTTGCTTTGGCTCCCGGCGCTGTCGGGACTGCTGACACAAAATCTGCGGTTGCTTTAAAGGCAGATCAGATTCGTGTCATTGCGAGAGAGGGAATAAAACTCGTTACAAAGACCGACCTAACGAACTCACAAGGAGCAGACGTTAAAGGCGTAAGTGGAGTGGATATTATTGCAGGTAACGATGATGAGAATTTGCAGCCGATGGTTCTCGGTAATAACTTGGAAATGGCACTCCAGAGAATTGTACACCACATGGATAAACTAAATGGTATTGTTGATTCTTTGTGTATGATTCAAATGACTTTTAATTCTCAGTTGGCTTCTCATTTTCATTTTTCTCCGTTTTATGGCATGCCCACTTCTCCTTCACCTCCTGTTGTGGCTGGTGGGATTAAGGCGGCTATCGACATGTTGACTCAAGTTAAACTCGGTCTTATGATGCATAAAACAAACTTGGTTATGATGGAAAACACATATCTTGTTGTCTCCGGCGGTAAGTATATCAACAGCGCGTACAATAATGTGAACTAGTAGGATGCTATTATGAAGACAATCAAAGTTAATGGAACAACAATAAATCTTTCCCGCGACCCCGAAGCGCAGGCGATTTATGATTCAGCGGTTGTTGAGTTTGAAGAAAAAAGTGGTTCGCGCCCGTCTAATCGAACGGCGGCGAAAACGTGGGATAATGATCTGAATACACACATTGCACAGGCTCTTACTGAGTTGCACAGCCAAAGAGCAAGTGCATCGAAAAATGAAGTTTCCGAAATCTCAACGATTTCCGAGCAAGATTCAGAATA
>CEOA01069665.1_pt1 | contig 12194 bp, 16 predicted proteins | sample 530251 | NCBI WGS metagenome assembly CEOA01 (sample SAMEA2619838, study PRJEB7988) | marine metagenome | biome: marine biome (ENVO:00000447); feature: surface water layer (ENVO:00002042); material: "saline water (ENVO:00002010), including plankton (ENVO:xxxxxxxx)" | depth 5 m
GTACTCGCCTTCGCACTGACACTCTGCCCAAGTGAAGTATCCTTCCGCCTTCTCTTCACAGTCTTGCCAGCCCCATTCCCCTTCACATGGGCAATTCTGACGCATACCTATCTGACATACGGGGCCAGCATAGGGATGCACATTAGATGTAGCTACGGCACTGCACGCTTGTTGCATGACAACGCCGAAACCTACCGTAAACAGAAGATAGGCTATTGCCATAATTCTCCAGGCCCGGGCCATTATCTTGATTCTCCGTCTGACGAGTCTCTGACTGTCACATATTTTGTTTTGTTTTGGGATCTCATTGCTTCTCTCATCCTTGCTTCTTGGGAATCTCGGGCAATTATTTCTACTTTGCCAATCAGGTTTGCTAAATTGTCCTCAATTTTATTAAGTTGTTCGCTGTGCATTGTTAATACTTTTCTCATCGCGGCCTTATCTTCTTCATGACGTTTGATTTCTGCATCAAAGCGTCCTTGCGCCTGTCTTCCTTGCCAAATCAAGCTAACGGTCCATAGTCCTAATATACCATATTCCAATAACGGTTTGATAACTTCTTCCACTACATAAAGCCCTCCACGATACAGATTAAATAGTTAAATAAAATCCTTTTTGAAATATACTTCGAGATGTTTCAAAATAGATTCGTAATGAATCGCAAGAGAAGAATGAGAGTATCTTCTGTGCGATGCAGACAGCATCCCGACCACCTCAAAACTCTCATTATATACTGGACCACCAGAGTTGCCTTGGAAGACTGGAACGGAGGTCACTAGCTTCTGTTTGTGGTCAGTAACATCAGGCACCATGCCGAGAAGATCATGACCTACAACGTACCCATCAGTTTTCGTGGGAAAAGCGCCAGAGGGGGCGCCGATGGTAAATACCTTGTCGCCTGGTAGGGGATTGCTCTGTGCAAACTTCATGGCAACAAACTGGACTCCAGTATCGTAAGCCCTGATGATGCACATATCATCTTGCTCGGATGTATAAACGACTCGGCCATCGAAAGGACGGCGCAGGTTTTCTTTCGCTGGTAGTGGCAACAACTTTACATCTTTTCCTCGCATCAAACATAAGTGATGAACGCTTACAAAATAAGTATTGTTGTTTACATTCTGAATAGCGAAGGCGGTACCGCCACTACGAATGTTTTTCTCTTTATCTAAAACAATAACATGGGCAACAGAATGGTACACAGGATCATCTTGAGTTTCCGCCACATTATAATCATTAAAAACTTTGGTATTATAATTGTGTGTGCACGAAAACAAACCTAGCACCAACAAAAGTAAAAACTTCACATCTCATCCTCCTATCGACAAATGTCGCTAAATATATCGTCTAAGTAACCTCGAATGGTATTTCCATCAATTCCTGAATATAGTCTGTAACAGTCTTGAGCGATGTTAGCCGGGGCGCACCATTCGGAAAAATGCTCTTCCTTAACTATTGCAAAAACCTCCAATACGTCATTGGCCTCACAGGAGCCCAGTTGGCATGGATTAGTCGCACTGCGAACATCGCCCGCATCGGTATCGTAAAAAGACTGTGCCACTTCATCTGTCAACACCACCACCATAGGCCATGCGTCCGCTCTGTGGTTGAGTCCCATAGTATCGTTGCCAATGGATTCCATAGCATCATATTGTGCCTCTTCGTTGCTGAGATTGCAATCCAAGGCGGCGAGTGCCGCGGCAAAAGCCATCGAATCTACAAAGTTAATTTGCACATCGGGTCTGTAGATATTACCCGGACCCCTTGAACCCCTTGAGCGGCGAGTACCTGGCATGTTCACTAATGCAAAGCGGTGATGAGTATCGGCAAACTCCAGCACATAAGGCTGTATACCTTCACGAAGTGCTTGAATCTTATCACACATCGAACCGCTACGGTCGATTGCAAACACCATGTCCACCTTTTCATGACTATCTAAATTTTCATCAATATCGCCGTCGCAGTCATTGTCGATGCGATCGCAGACCTCCTCGGCTGGTACAGACTCTCCAGCGCAAATACCATCTACGAACACACCGCCGACATTACTTCCCCAGCGCCCATCTGCACACCTCATTACGCCTTCTTGGCATGAGCCTACGCCTTGCGTTCCAGGGGGTCCGCTGTAGCACGCTGATTGCAATCTTTCGTCAATCTCGCCATCACAGTCGTTATCCCAAGCATCACACTCTTCAGGCATAGGATCTCCGCCAGTGGGGTCACAGACTCCCTGCTCCACGGGCTGGAATGCACACATGGCCATGCAATCCGAAAACGCAGTTGTGGTGCATTGTTCGTCTAGGCACCGACACTCCATAAATCCTTCGCCGCAAGTGAGTTGTGGATTGTGTGCACAAGGAACCAAAGCGCCAACAAACTCAGGGGGGCAGCTACACTCTAAGCCCTCATCTACCTGACCGTCGCAGTCGTTGTCTTCAGCATCACACACTTCCTCGACGGGCTGCTGCGCGCTACAGTTAATCCAGTCTCCACTATCACACGTCTCAAATCCCGACCCACACTCATTCTCGCAGGGGCGTAAAAGACCTTCGTCCACCTCGCCGTCGCAGTCGTTATCGACGCCATCACATTCTTCAGTTTGTGGTAATCTTGGATCAATACAAATCAGGTCGGCACCGTCGCACTGAAAGGTTCCATAATCACAAGTTCCAGCATCAGTCAGTCCACACTGTGCCCCTTGCCCTTCGGGATTATCGTCGATCAAGCCGTCGCAGTCATTATCTAAACTATCGCATACTTCAGTGGATGGCAATATTTCATTCTGGCACCCTGACCATACACCACTTTCACACAGCTCAATGCCTGTACGGCATGGAGTTTCAGGGTTACTCGGGTTATTCATCACCAACCAATTTTGAGGCGTACCATCTGCATTTGAAGGCCCGGACCAACACATTCTTTTTAATCCTTCATCGGTTCGGCCATCGCAGTTGTTATCTAAGCCGTCACACGTTTCAGTCGCAGGGGCAATTGCTTCGATGCACCCGCCCTCTATCCAAACGTCATCCGTAGTGCCGCCAGTCCTATCAGGACCATCATTCCATACTCCCCACTCAGAACCCCCTTGAGGCATAGGTCTGCAAGTCTGTCGCCCGTATTCGCACTCACCGTGTAACTGTCCCATCTCATCACTATGCTCACGAATGTCACCTAAATCACCTCCTAATTCATTCGTCCAACACTTTCTTACACTGCTTGCCCAATCAACTGAATATTCCGTCATCTCGGGCCAACACTCGCAACCTTCATCCACGCCTTCGTCTCCTGGGCCGCAGTGTTCTAAGTCTCCATTTGTATCTTGTTCGTTTAAAGGTTTGGCTAGGCAGTCACAATTATTGTCTATACCATCGCAAAGTTCGGGGATTTGTTCATTGTATTCTGCATGTGGGTTATTGTAATCGCAGGTAGTGTCAAGTGGGTAGGGTGCCTGTTTTTCATTGGCAAAAAGAGTCCAGGTATCTTCGCAAGAACAGGAAGAAAGTAGTAGTGCTAATAGTAATTTACTGTTCCGTAACGCCATCCTTTGAAATAACTAGGTCATAGGATTTTAATAGTTCCATTGTTTCTCGCCAGTTGCTGACATTATGCCACTCTGATTCCTCATATTTATCTATTTCTTTGGCCGCGGCATAATCATTGCCACCTTCGTAAACACTATCACCGAAATACAACATAGGTGTCGGATCTTCGTTTTCGACGATCCACTCGATGCATTGCCTCTTATCTCTGCCTTTCGGATATATATCTATACTAATCTTTCCCCCTATCACGAAGTCCAAATGATCAAACTCTTGACTTAACTTGGACGCAATCTTCTCCCTTTCTTTTGCTATTTTGTCGTGCTCATGATAGATTTCTCGTTGTTCTTCATTAGCATTGCGGCCCAATATAGTGAAGTTTATCATGCCTGGGCGTTGTTCAATATGGTTTCCACAACGCAGGGGGAAGGAACTCTCTTTCAGGGTGTTGCGTAGTGCGTTTATTATCTTGTTACTGGGCCAGTATTCAAAGTCGTATATAAGCTCGCCCTCGACATGCAGTTGGTTGCTCATACAGCAGAATATCCCCCTTGCCGAGTCTACGATCTCTTTTGGGAGCTGCTCTTTTACTTTTCCCAAGTCAGACCCAGTACTTAAATAAAACTCTTTGTCTTTTTGCCATTCGGTGAAGAACTCTACAAACTCATCCGTGGCTGGTTGACGATGGGGTGTCAACGTGCCGTCAATATCAAAAATGTATATCATCTTATTCTTCTGCTTTTCTTCTTATTTTGTTATCCAACAAATCCAAGACCGCGGTCAATTCAGTATCCGTAACATCGTACTTCATATTGACGCGCATCATTCTTCTAAAGCTGAACTCGTCAGTTACCACTGAGGGATCATACTTGGAATACTCGTGCAAGGACACCAATGTGTCGAAGGCGTCATCGAATATGTTGTACGCTCTTTCTTCATCCCACTCGCAAGCCTCTATCAACGCCATCATTGTCGACATTGACTTTGCTACTTCGCTAAAATGATCTTGTGTTAAATCGAACTTCATCTTTCTCCTTGTTTACCCTTGCGACCTCCATAAAACAAAAAACGATTGTTGAAAACACCAAGAGTCCATATGTGGCAAGACTAACCCATGCCACAGTGTTATTTAAAAATAGTGCAACGACGACCAACAAAGATGTCGCCTTCGCCATAATAAAACTTATCAAAGCAGCCTTTACGTACAGGCTGGCCTGCATTAAATATTCAAACAATTTATTCTCCAAATGTGACTTGATCACCATCTTGATAAGTGATGATCGTTCTATTCTCGGGGTGAGGTTCAATATGCACCTTTACAAAGTCTGACATGCTGTCAAACACGGCGATCCCGCCTCGGGGCGGCGGGTAAAGCCAGTGAACAATACATTGCCCAGTCGCTAGCACGACGCCCTCAATCACTATGCCCTCGCCCGACACTCCTGTATCATCATACTGACGACACACTGTAAAAGCACGGATCCCTTGTGCTGCTAATTTAGGCGGGGACTTGGGAATCAAATCTTCCGCAGTTTTAGCCTCTTTCTCTTCTACGGGCTCTGGTGCTGTTTTTCTCTTTTTAGTAGTGTTTTTAGCCATAACTTAATCATCAACATAGATGGTGCGATATTTGATTCCAACACGTATTTTATCGTCTACTTCTTTCATAATGCGCTCTTCCATTGGCTGGATCATTTCGCGTGTTACAATTTCCGGAGAATCATCCTCTTCGTAAATAAACACTAGTTTAGTATAAGTGCTAAACTCATCGAAAACTATCTTAACATTATGTTGAGTGAATAACTTCTTTGCCTCCTCTTCTATGATTCTTTTAGCTAGCTTTTCTCTTTCGGAAGAATTCTTTGTTCCGCCGGCCTCGATCTCACTCTTTTTTACAATTCTTGCCACTTATTCCTCGTCTTCTTGTGAAATATCTCTAAGATACCAAAATCTAGCATTCAACTTGTCTTCCTCGTCCCTGTCTGATGTGATATAAACATAACCCCACTTTGCATTTGGGTCTGAAATGTTTAAAGTGTTGATGTACTCCAGCATCAACACATCAACTAACTTATCTTCAAACTCGTTCGGTTCTTCACCCTTCCAGACAATCGCAAACACATCCTCAACATTGCGACACTCTGCAAAATGTAAAGCCAACAGTTTGATTCTGAATATGTTTAAGACAAAGTGTTCTTGTGGGGCGCACTCGCCCATAACACTCTCTAAGTTGATTTCATATTTGGCTTTGACCCAGGTTTGGGTGCTGGCGCAGCCTAAGCTCAATAGCAATGCAAATAAGACAAATAACTTTCTCATCTTTTTCAACCCTCCCGACTTTTATAAGTCATAACAATAAATTACCACATTTTTGCTTAATTGTTAATGACTTCATCAATCAATTGAGCAGCTTTTAAAATCATTTCGTTTGTTTCCTTTCCGGAATTCGGGTTAAGTAATCTATGAGCCTCTAGCATTCTCTCTTCTTCTAAATCTTGTGCATAAATTTGGTGACCAGTGCCTAAGGTGGAGCTACGCAAGGTGGTCACATTGTCCTTGGTGACCGTGCCCACTGCTTTAACAACGGCACGTTGAATATAGTCAGTAATCAGGCTATAAACCTTGGGAGAGTCCACATATCGACCTAGCCTGCTTGCCAGCACAATATCTTCCTCACTCATCTTACCTACATCTAGGCGAATTTCAAAATAGTATGTTAAAGTTAACTTTTGAGGGGGAGGGTCCTGAGCCACCGTCAGGCCGGCTTCATCTTTAATATAGGACTTCCGAGCTAGATTGCCCCACTGTCCTATCTGCTCGTAATTAGGGAAAATGCTGAAAGTAAGTTGGTCTGGCTCAATGCCCATTCCAATCTCTTCAGCCTTCTTTTGCCACGCCTGAGTGTCATATTCCTCATCTTCGTCACGATCAATAAAACTGAGGACATATTGTTTTTCGATAGCCTCCAGGGTGTCCTGCATCGCGGTTTGTAACTTTTTAACCACACTTTGGTGGATGGCGGTGGATGCCCCGCTAACGCTCATGAGCCACTTGATAATTTGATTGGTGCGTGCCCATGCCTGGGTGTTCTCGCCATCAAAAACCCACCCAGGAAATGTAACGTCAGTCTCAACCTCACCCTCGTAAATGACTTTCCCCTCATCAATGTTAACTGACAAGTTGTTAAAGTCAAAGGCATCCTTCTCAAGGTCGGCGGCGACTTGCTTGACTTGCGAAGGGGTGATAACTCCTGCTTCTTCAAACTTCGTTCTGAGGTCTTCCACGGAAATGTTGTCTAAATTGGCATCATACCCACTCATGCGGTTGAGGAAGAATTGAAAGCCCTCGACGCCCGAGGTTTCATCATACTCAGGGTCAAAACCCAGGTTTACAGTTTCGGTGTCATATGCATCCATTTCAGAAGGGTAGACGTAATTATCATCCAGAACTTCTCTTACGGCATCAACCACATCACTCTCAGACGCATCTTCTAGTTCTTCCTCCAACTCCGATAGATCAACGTTTGCATAGCCTCGCCAATAGTAATTGCCTTCTCCAGTGTAGTCGTCCCAAGATACATCGATATGTTTGAAGTTGTTTTCAAATTCATCGAACACTTTCTGGAAATCCTCTTCTTGGGGTCCAGCGGGGTGGTCTTCCATGTGCAAGGAGGCACTACCAAAGATTTCAGATTGGACTTCGCTTGCCAACTCGGCAGTTAACTCACCCAAATCCCCAATATTTGCAACGTCTTGGTCTTCGAGCCCCATAATAGTGAACCACTCTTGCCAGAAAGGGCCGAGGGGCTGTTCCGCACCTTCGAATCGCGATGGTGTGCCGAAGGCTTTGTCAAGCTGATCATTAATATATTCAGCGAATTCGGCTGGCTCCTTCGTCTTACGCAGCTTCTTCACCGACGCCATCTGAAGGATACCCTTCATAACAATGTTGTTTCGGGCTGCCTCGAAAACTGCGTCTTCGCCGACTTCCTCATCAGGACGATCAAACACCTCGTCTGGCTCAAATCCACTGTCATTATCGTACACCAACGCTAATTGCTTAGAATTATCATCGGGCAACAAATATTTAAAGTTGACGAAATAAAAGGCTTTACCTTCACCCGTATATTGGTCAAAGTAATTACGGGAAGATGTAGCGGATATGCACCACTGAGTTCCCTGTCCAAAGTAGCAGGAGGCTTCCTCGCTCATCGGACGCACCATCGTCACTCCGTCTTCGTCCATGACGATATCGGAGGATTCTTTGGCAGCCTCCTTCATCTTTTCCATTTTTTCACGACGTTTCTCTTCACGCTCTGCGTAGAAAACGGCATTTTCAATGTCACTGACATATTCAAACTGTTCAATAGTTTTGGTGATGAGGCCACGCTCCATATACTTATGCATTTGCTCCAGATTTCTGGTGAAGCGGTCGGCCTGGTCTAGGATGCCGCGCAGGTAGGATGACGTTTCATCTTCGGCGAAAGGCTTTTCCCCTCTTTCAACCTTTGCCTGGGCACGGGAACTGTAGCGTGGACTGTACTCGGACATATGCCTCTTTGTGTAGTTCTTCACGTACTTGGCAAACCAAGGTAGATATTTATTCTTGCCGGTAGGGTCTGCATCGGAAACTTGTCTGACAAGAGTTGCAAGACCATCGGTCATGCCTTGTAACAAAACCGGATCGATAGTGGACAGCAGGTTCGGTTCGATAATCTTCTTCCAATTGGTTACCTGGGCGATTGCATCGGTTTTACGACTTTCAAGTAGAAGTTCCGCTTCCAAACGCTCTGGTTCGGCCTTAAAATCTCTCCAGGCTTTAAAAATATCATTATGTGGCATATAAATATTCCTTATCCCTATAAATAGTCCCAAACACTAGTATAAGGTAAAAAAAAGCCCCCTTAACGGGGGCTTTAGGTTGAGGAACTGTACTCTGGAAAATGCTTCTAATTAACTGGAATACTAGTCTTATTCGTGGTGGTTTCAGCCTTCTTGACAGTGACGGTCAAGATGCCATGGGTGTAATTTGCCGTAATGTCTTCGGCCGTGGTGCCATCTGCAACACGCCAAGAGCGACTATACGAATTTTTGGTGAAATACGTATCATCCCCCTCTTCGGCCTGGTAACCCACGGTCAAGGTGTTATTGGTTAGGTCTACATTAAAGCTAGATTGCTTTAGACCCGGAGCAGCTATACTAATCTCCGTGTGGTCGTCGAAATTTTCCACGCGCACTTGACGATTAGTGGTAAGCGCAGAAGTCCGAACCGGGGTGGTCCGGAAAAAGTCATCAAAGATGCCAAAAAAAGGATCGCTATTAGCGTATCGAACTAGATTATTCATTTATATTTCCTCCTATGTTTATCCAATTCTCACAGTCCCTCGGGACAATTATAATATAAGAACTGTAAACAGTATGTCAAGGGTTTTTTTAAAAAAAGTTAATGCAGCGTTAAAGAAATGTTATATTTATCTCTCAAATGTCTATGAGAGGAGTTTATAGAGCGAACAAACAAATCAACATGTTCAATGTCTTTTGCACTCAGCAAAACTTCGTCTCCAGGTTGGGCATCGTACATATATTCTTGTATCTTCGTATCTACTTCTATGCAAAATGCATATATCTCCATGAGATAAGGCATGGGGGTGGTGAGCCAAACAGGCTTATCAACGTAATCTAAAATAAGATTCTTCGTCGTATTTCGAGTCTGTTCGCATTTGGTTTGTATGCTTTCCAATAAGCGGCGAGCAGGAAGCCTGATATCACGCTTGGCTGTCATCTTTTAAGTGCGCTTCCAGCAAACTTTCTGACCTTGCTGTTGTCAGTCGATACAATAACCTCAAGATACTTACCTTCTTCTGACTCTACCAGTTTTGCTCGGGCCGACTCCTTCTTGCCACCTCGCTTCTTTTCTCGAAGCCACTTTGGGATCTTTTCGAAATAAAGCTCCAACTTTCCATAGTCCGACTTCTTACGTCGACGGCCTCGCTTTGGTTGCTTTATGATGTTTAAAAACTCCACACACCCAAGCGCAATCTCTTCGACATCCATTCCCTGTTCCACAAGTGCATCAAAGTCTGCTTCGATCCTCAAAGCTACAGGAAATTTCTTCTTGCCAATCTGATCCATGTTCGTGTACCATGTACTCATATAACGGCCAACTTTCGGCTTGTTATCTTCTTGCTCAAGAACCTTGAGAGTGCATTCAATAGGCTTCATTTTTATCCCTTTAATAGTTGTTTGGTTTTAAAAATCTTCTCTTCAATTATATGGGGAGGGCCAACCACCACAATATCCAATCCGCTGTTTCCTCTGTTCATGTGTATTTTTGTAAACTGCTGCGCTGAACTTAGCTCGGCCGGTAGCTTGCCCTCGTTGAGGCTCTGTTTCATTCGTGCATCTTCTCGCAAACAAACAACTTGGTCTGGATTAACGAAAACTTCACGAAGAGAGTAGCTATACGTCATGTCATAGGTGCTACTCGCTGAGCGTCTCTCCACCACTTCAATCAGCTTGACTACCACTTTCTTCCTCCTGTTGCTTCTTCTTGTTATCTAGAATTTGGTTGTATCCATCTAATATCATCAACACGTCTTCCAACTTAAGATCTGCATCGAAAATCGCCTGTCGCAATAAGTTAATATTTGTGACTGCATTTCTTCCGGCCTTATCTGGCCTCTCTACAACGAATCTAATGTCGCCCTTTGTTTTTTCACAAAGAACAACTTGAGATACCAACTTATTCTTCACCTCATCGACCATCTGCTCCAACCTAGAGGAAAGCTCTGATGCGTCTATGGTTTCACTTATCTTAAGCTTCATAGTTTCTCCTATTCATGTTTTAATTATAACAAAAGTGGTGGGTTGAGTCAAGGAATATTATTACATTATTTGTTTCTGAAATATTGCAAAAAACATAGATACCCCAGCGACAACAACTATCCACATAAACCTAGTGGTATTTGTCCTGAAACTTTCCATTGTTTTAAGCCTAGTGTCAAGTTCTCTAAGGCGAGCGTATAACCCCACGTCCGGATGGTATACTGCCTCCTTGATCCTAGAAATGTCCTCGGCCAAAAGAATCTGCTTTTCCTTGATGGTGTCAATGCCATCAACAATGTGTTGAATTTGACCCCTTATCTCTATCAGAGTGTTGGTAGTGTTATCTTCCATATCACAATTAAGTAGTTTACTTTTCTACAATAGCGTGATTTGTTGTAATTAAAGTTCCGGCGACCGAAGCGGCATTTTGCAATGCGCAGCGGGTCACCTTGGCAGGGTCTAGGACTCCTGTCTCGAACATGTCAACAATTTCACCGGTGTAGTAGTCATACCCTCTCGCACCTTCTTCCTCCGAAACGGCAGAAACTATCAAGTCAGGGCTCTCGCCAGCATTTGTTGCCATTTGCCGAAGAGGCTCTGTAGCGGCGTCCAAAACAATATCAACGCCCATTCTCTCAATTTCATTATCTGTTGCTACTTGTAGGTTAGCAGTTGATCGTATCAATGCCACTCCTCCGCCAGGTACAACTCCTTCTAGCTGTGCAGACCGAACGGCCTCTAGCGCGTCTTCAATGCGGTGCTTCTTTTCTATCATCTCGACTTGTGTAGCTGCGCCGACCTTGATGATTGCGACACCACTAAGAAGCCTGGTGATCCTCTCCTGAACTCTTTCGCATTCTTTAAGATCTTCTGTTTCCTTCAGTTCATCTTTAAGTATCTGGATTCTCTCATCGATCATTTCATAATCACCAGCGCCATCGACAATGGTGGTCAGATTCTTGGAAATTTCAACTGACTTAGATGTCCCCAGGTGTTCTAGCTTGACATCTTTCATTTCAAGTCTTGATTCTCTGGAGACAAAGGCTGCTCCAGTCGCTAGCGCCAAGTCTTTAAGGATGTTTCTCCTTTCCTCTCCGTATCTTGGAGCTTTAGCCGCTGCGACCTGCATAGTTCCACGGACAGCGTTCATAATCAACGCAGCCAAGGCTTGCCCTTCTATCTCTTCAGCAACAATAACGAACGGGCGGCCTTCTCGGGCGACGACTTCAAGAACTGGAAGGATTTCTTCCACTGTTTCAATCTTAGTATCACAAATTAGGAACAACGGGTCGTCGTATTGAACGACACCTCTTCTCTCGTTGTTCACAAATGCGCCAGCAGCGTACCCAGAATCAAATCTAAAGCCCTCTACGATCTCTAGGCTAGTATCTACCGATCTTGCTTCCTCGATCGTTACAGAGCCATCCTTTCCCGCTTGGTCAATGGCTGTTGCAACCAAGTTTCCTATGGCTCTATCGCCATTGGCGGAAATTGTAGCAACGTGCTCGATGTCATCTTTGCTTGAGATGGGCTTCGACAATTCTTCTATATTTCTGACGATTACTTCGACAGCTTTGTCAATACCTCTCTTGATCTCAACCGGAGATGACCCGGCAAGTAGATACTTTTGCGCTCGGTCATAAATGGCACGAGCCAAAACTGTGGCAGTCGTTGTACCGTCGCCGGCGTCGTTGTTTGTTTGTTCTGATGCTTGTTTAATGATCTCTGCGCCGACGTTCTCAAATGGATCTTCTAAATTAACAAATTGTGCCACCGTAACGCCATCTTTTGTTATAAAAGGATGCTTACCCTTTTGGTGAATGATAACATT
>CEOA01007312.1_pt1 | contig 12069 bp, 17 predicted proteins | sample 530251 | NCBI WGS metagenome assembly CEOA01 (sample SAMEA2619838, study PRJEB7988) | marine metagenome | biome: marine biome (ENVO:00000447); feature: surface water layer (ENVO:00002042); material: "saline water (ENVO:00002010), including plankton (ENVO:xxxxxxxx)" | depth 5 m
GAGTTCCATTAGAATGTAATCTCACAGGCACCACCTTGACAAGCAGCTGATCCCATAGTATCTATGTCTGTGAATCTTTTTTCGTCAAGCTGAGATACAAAATCTATTGGAGAGATATTTTGTTGAATCTTAGTCCATTTGTGAAGAAGAAATACATCTTTCAAACAATTACCACATTCTTCCATATCATTCATAAAATAATTATCTGAAAATTTAACAAATCTTCTGATCCATTCTTTATTAAGATCACTTATTTCTCCTCTATGTTCAGGATTCATTTTTGCATACATTATAGCTTCCCACAAATCTCTAAAACCTGACTTTCTCGTATCTACAATTAATCCAGATGCAAATAGTGCAGCTTTACCATATTTATCTACAATTTGATCTTCAGATAATACTTCTGTCATAGGCGCTTGAGCGTAATCTTTATCTCCTGTACCGCCCAAGAAAGAGATTCCAGCAAACGAGTGACGATTTTTGTAAACATAATTTTCTACCTTTGCCCACATATGAGGCATAACAGTTACAGTGTTAGATACATTGTGTCTTAGAGTTGGATCTGCACATAATTCTATATCTGTTCCTGCTTCTACCCAATTTTGCTGGACCAATTTTACTTTTTCTAATAAATCAGTTCCATATAATTCTTCTCTGTATAATGATCCTTCTGGTGTAATAATTGGAAAGCCAACACAGTAATCTGTATTATTAGCAGACCATACACTTTCTTCAACCATGTATGGATTTGTTTTAGCAATTAATTGACCAACTTCGGTTTCTTTGTTTAGCTGAATATGTCTTAGATATCTAGGACTATGTTCAGCATGAATTCCACTAGCTGTCTCTAAAAGTACCGAAGCATTACCAGACGGTTTGACACACGTGGTTCTGGCTGCAGCATTGATTCCAATAAGTGCCGCAACTTCTTTATTAACTTTCTTAACAATTTCTGCTCCTTCTTTTTGAATTTCAGCATTTAAAAGTATCTCTGGATTATTCATCCATCCTGTTACAGACACTCCTAACAATGCTTCTCTTTCAAATATCTCTTTTGATGTTTGTTCAAGATATTTGAAATTTGTATATCCAGCTTGTAATGTTCCCATAATAGAACCAGCTCTACAAGCCTTAAAAAATTCTTCTTTAGATGTACACTTACCACCATTTATCTCAGTTAGATTACATCCTTGCCATCCTGTCTTTCCATCTATCTGAGGAAACATTCCTATCTCAACACAAGGATTAGTAGTATGTTCTTTTGACTCAACAAAGTAGAATCCAGGTTCACCAAACTCTTTTATTGATTTCATTATATTTTTAAATTCATCTTCTGTACATTCATCTCTAACAATAACAGCACTATTATTGGAACGGCCACGTTGTGGATTATCAATAAACCAGTTTCCTGTTTTTGCATCTAACATTTCCTGATCATCTTTTGAAAATAAACATATAGTAGCTGATCTACGAACACCACCAGCTAGTACAGCATCTGATGCATGCATTGCAATATCATATACTTCAATTGGTTTTAATGTATCTCTTCCAGATAATACTACAGTCTGTAATAGATGTTCTATTTTATCTAAAGCTCTTCTTAGTGGTTCTGGTCCAGGTGCTTTGAATCCTCCTGATATCATTGCTCCTTTAGGTCTAATACCACTTATATCAAAATATACTTTACGTCCTGCAAACTCAGGAAATTGTTGATTGTCTGTAAAGTAAGATGACATTAGCACACCTAATGAATCAGCCCATCCTTCAATACTATCTTCTACTACCCATCCTTTAGCAGCTTTCTTTCTTTCTGCTACTTTAGGTAATTTGCTAACATGATGATTTTGCACTGAAAACCCTGCACCAGCCCCGCATAGAAGCACGTAGAACAGTTCACTAAAGAACCTTGGTCTGTCTGCATAGGTGGAAGTACAATTGTACATTCTCATCATATGTTTTAGGAGTTGATCACCTCCAAATTGTAAAGCTCTCTGAGCTCCTAATGCATATTTTAATTTGTATAGATGTTCTGCTTCATCTATAAGTTGAGATAAATCTGGAGTCATTTTATCTGCATAATAGTCTCTATGCATATTCATAACTCTTGTTACTGATTCTTCCCAAGTTTCATATCTTGCTTTTTTTTCGTCCCACCTGGAATAACCTTCATAGAACTTAGTTTGTGACATTATATTTCTGGTATCCCAGTCTTTATTATTTGGAACTACTTTTAGCATACAAAACTCCTTCTGCCAGTGCCTTCACCGGCTGTAAATATTAACAGTTATTTTTTGATAGTATTATATAGGATTATATGATATTCTAAAACAGTTATTTTTCTGTTTCTTCTGAAATATTTTCAGATAAATTTTCCTCATAATAAACTATTATTTCTTTTTGTTGATTTATGTATCTTCTAAGGTCAGCTATATTTAAAGATAAATTTTCATAATCTTTTATACTAATAGCTACATAAACCAACTCACCATTCTTTTCAGTAAACTCTTGAATAAAAGTATCATAATTTTCAGCCGTAACCACATATATTTTAACATCCGTAAGATTAACAGGCGCAGGCCTAGCTTGAATAGGGACATAAACTTTCTCTATCTTTGTTACAATTTCTACTTCTGGTTCAGTTCGCCAACTACTGCACGACGTTAATATTAGTGTCGTTAGTAATATCATCCCAAAGTTTATTAGTCGCATCATTCATCTTCTTTTCTATCAACGTTGATTTTTTTAAAGCCAACATAGTTAGATTATGTTTCTTTAAAGTATTCTGTAATTGTTTACTATAATCTTCTGCTTTTTGTAACTTTATTTGAAGTTCTTTTGCAAGTTCTGTATTTATTTTATTTTGTTGTTGTAGTGCACTTATACTAGCTTCACTTGTTTCAATAGCTATTTTTAGTTTAGAATTATTTTTTGATAATTGAATAACTTTTTCTTGCATTTGAACATAGTAACTATATCCAGCGTAGCCGATACTTCCACAAACTCCAAAAATAATAATAAACAAATATATTCTAGCCGCCATGATAAAAATACTGTAGAAACTTTTTTCTCATTTTAGGTGGTTTTTTTGGACTGACTCTTCTATCAGTTACATGAATTGGTATACCCATTTTTCGTCTCAGTATACCCATAGGTAATCTGGATCTAGGACCCATATTTTTTGTATCTTGAGGTATTCCAGCATCTGCAGTAGTTGTTGCTTCTTCAGATGCCAGAACCTCTTTCACTTTTTTAGTATCTGGTTTCTTGTAGGGGTTCTTTACATTCAGATTAGTAGATCCAGGAAACATACGTTCCTTATCTTTAAGAGGTTTAAATAACTTCTTCATTAATTTATCGTGATATGCACTAGCCCCTAGAGCCATAACTATCTCCAAGATATCTTAATATTAACATTTTTCATTTACGCTAGGCACCTTTTCTATGCCATATGGCCCATAATATCCATATTGCGATTAAGCCCATAACACCCTGACTTCCTAGACCAGCTATGATGCCAGATACGTTATCAACTACACTCCAATTCATAGGCATGAAAGGCATATTCTTTAGACCTAATACTTCGAGTATAATTGCGAGAGCAGCAATACTTACACCAACATCTGCTAGTGATGATGCCCACCCTCTAATTGTACTTAATGTTTCCATTTAGTTCTCCTTCTATACTTGCGTAATCTAGTATTTATCTATCTTGCTAATTCACCAACAGTTACAAACACTTTTTGGTTAGTTTTCACATGAGTTGCATTATATATGTGTAAACCAAAGACATTATCTATAGGAAAACTATCTTCTTGTACTTTAACAAGATCTTTTGCTCTTACTACTTCTTCTAATGTAGAATTTACCATTTTACTATTAAGAAGTTTGTAAGTACCAGGAGCTAACTGATTATCATCTAATAAAAACCAACTTGTTTTTTCTTCTAAAAAATCTAATGGATCAATGCCAACTTTAGTTAAACTTTTTTTAAGATCTTTATCGCTTACTCCAAACTTTTCTTTCAACAAATATAAAGCAGCTGCATACGAAGCTAATCTTGAACCACCTCCTGGTGCTTTTGCCATTATCTTTTTTATATTAAAAACTAATCTATGAAATGGAGTATAATAATCTCTGTATATTTCTCTATTATCCATGGTATTCAATGTAAAAGATTTTAATCTTTTTCCATCTTTATCGATAATACCTCTTTTGAATGCTTCTGTTTCTTCAAATGGAGTTGTTAAAAGTCTGAGAAATCTAAAAGTATAGACTAAATCACCAGCGCGTTTGATAATACCCATTATATTTTTCTTAGTCCTTCTATTATACTTTTATCCATTTCTATATTAGTATATTCAGTATTCTTTATATAATTTAAATAAATTAAAAATGGTTTCAGAATATACCAATACTTTTTATCAATATGAAATTCTAACATTCTTAAACTTGGCTTTATATCAAATACATTAAATATAACAATTAAATGATTTAACACAAGTCTTTCAGATAATTCACCAGATCTATCATATCTATTAAATAATCTTTTTAAATAAATAAATCTTTTCAAATCATTATAAAATTCTTCTGCATCTACACAATTTGGTTTATAATAATGTCTAGCAGCAAATAATAATATATTACTGTTAGTTAAAGTATCAAATAATTTCATTGGTAATCATCCTAAAGTATTTTACTTTATTTAGACACCAACTCTTTTAAGTTTTTTCAATTCTTTAATTAAATCAGCTTTTCTTCTTCGTCTATCAAGTTCAATTCCATGTTCTCTACCTAAGAGCTCAAGTTCTTTTTTAGACATAGCTTTCAATTCAGAATCAGATACCCACCAAGGAGGATCAACATCACCTGGTTCAGAATCTTCAGAATCATTATGATCATGTGGTTCATCTCCACCTTCATGTGAGTGTTTTGTACCATCATCATGTGAATGTTCTAAAGGATCTTTAGGTTTGGTTATTTCTACATCCAGTTTTTTAGATTCTGTTATAGTTGGAATACCATGCCATTCATCAATTTGTTCTTGAGTATGTCTACGTGAAACTAATACTTCACCAGTATTTGGATCTTCCCAACCGTTTAATGTAGGTACAGCAAATGGAGCATACCCAGGAGGTTTAATAGCCATAATTTATCCTTTCTAATATTATATTATCCTTTTGCAGGCGTTGCAGACGGAATAACTTTTGTATCACCTTTAGCATTATCACCCTTTCTTTTAGGAGCAACTTTAGCTGCATTTTGAGCCTTAGTCATATCATTACCTGATTCTTCTGGATTATCCTTCATTTCAGGTTCATGGTCTTTTCTCATTTTTTTAGCTAGACCAGAATCTTTTGAATCCATTTCCTCAGGTGGAGTAGCACCTTTATAATGATGTCCTCCTTTATCAGCTGTAGCTCTAGCCTCTAAAATTCTAGCATATACTGATTCTGCCATTGAATCATTCTCAGCACTTTTGGTTTTATCCTTTTTCATTTTAGGATTGATTTCTACTTCATCCTGTTCCATTTTCTTTTTTGTAGGATCTCCAGGAGGTAATGTAACTGCAGCTTTACCTTTAGCTGATGGAGCAGAAACTTTTGCTAATTTTTTAGCAAGAGCTGCTTTTTGGTTTTCTTTTACTTCTGCATCTTTTGAATTATAAAGACCTCTTTTCATCTTTTCCTTAGATGACATTTCCATTTTTTTCTTCTTATTCTTAGGAAGATTTTCATCATCTGCATATCTAGGATCATTATCTGATACAGGAGTTGCCATAGCTTCATTTGTAGAAGAATTGACTGCATTTGCAGTATCTTTCTTCATAGTAACAGGATGCTTTTTACCATTCATGGTAAAATGACTTTGTCCAGCTTTATGAGCTGCCGCAGCTTTTGCCATGAACATATCACGTTCATCTACTGGGATATCTTCTGGTATTACAAACTTAGACTCGTTGACTTTTTTATAAGCGTCAGCCAACTTACGCATGATTTCATTGCTCATGTTTTATCTCCTTTACATCCAAAGTTGGGCTGCATATGCTCCAGCAGCAGCTATAATAGCTACCCAGAACAGCTTGTTAATTACGCCAACCGTTTGAGCGTTTGTAGTTACTTTTTGTTCAATATCGTCTAGTTTTTGACTAAAACGATTCATTCTATCATAATGAGAATTTGACTTCTCTTCCATCATATGTAATTTTTCTTCTGCCCTAGCTATAGAAACCATTGCGTCAGTTAATTTATCAATTTTAGCTTCGATTTTATCCAAGCGGTGTTCCATTGTCATTATTGGTTCCTGTCTTAATTCTGGCATATCAACTACACATATTTATATTACCAAGCCTTACAGGACCAGTATCGTGGTTTTGTTTTAGGGCCAGGATCATCACAGTTGTGTCTTGCTCTAAAACTTTTTCTTCTTGCTGGTATATTTTTTTTAATTTTCATATTTTTGTCACCAAAATTGACTTTTTTCACATTTCCTGTAGCAGGATCTTTCACAAAAACTTTTGATTTCTTAACGTCACCAGGCATTGGTTTGTTAAGTTTAACTTCTCTTCCTTGATACTCAGCTTCTTTTATACCAGCTAATCTTTTTACTGCATCAATATGAATTTGATGATATGTGTGTCCAGGTAAATCAGCATCAGCAATAGCTTGTTTAGCTGCATTTACTAAATCATCCATATGTTTTACATTCTCTTCTGTAGCACTACCCTTTTTTTCCAACATTTTCTCATAACCAAGATATTGATCAACAGCTATAACAGCTTCATGGAAACCATCTTTATCACCTAAACCATCTTCTTGATTTTGATGAAATGCTTTTAACGCAGATGGACACATATCAAAATGTTTTGTTTTTTCTCCATGATGAACTAATTGTTTTCCATCAACCTCTTCTTTTATGAATGTTCTAAATTTCATGCTAGATCCTTATCATGGTTTAATGTTCCCTTTTTCTTTTTTGCTATAAATGCATTTACTCTTGCATGTCCCCATTGTGATGGAGTTGTACCTGGTCTATGACCAGTCTTATGTGCAGCCACACCTCTTTGATATACTTTTTTCAAAGTATTTACAGATATTCCTGATGCTTTAGACTTATCAGCAAAGCTAGCTTCATCTATATCTTCTTTTGCTTTCTTTTTACCTGATTTCATATTAGCTAACCAGTGAGCCATACGTTGTTTTTCACCAGAACTATTCTTTGCAGTTTTTCTTAAATCACTTATACTTGCTTTAGTGTCTACACCTGATCTTTTTGCTAGACCTTTTCTTTCTGGATTTTTTCCATCCTTAAAGTTTTCTCCCATCATATTTCTAACATATGCTGTAAATGGAGAAATTTTGTTACTTTTTTTGCCATCACCTGGAGCTGGACCCTTTTTTTTATCTTTAAAATGTGCATCACGAGCTTTTTTAGTAGCTACTGACATATCATTTGAATAATATTTTGCTGGTTGAGTACCTTTTCTATCTTTAATATCAGGATCTTGTCTAACTGATGTAGCTTCTCCTTGAGCTTTTTTAATTTCATCTGGTGTTGGTGCATCCTTATGACCTTTAGGATTCATTGGTTCACCACGTTGCTGTTTTTGCTTTATATAATACCAAAGACCTTTTTTCTCATTTCTCATAATATCAGATATTTTAGCTCTTTTGATCATATTTGTATGCTTAGTTTTATCTCTCTTTTTTTCTTTTTCTATAGATTTTTTAACTCTATCGAATCTACTAGTTGTTTCTTGATTCATTCTTGATAACACAGATATAGCGTGAGTATGCATAGGATGATTAGGATTATTAGCTATAGATCTTAATCTTCTTTTGTTCATTAATTCTGGTGTATCCATTACACTACCCTCTGTATAAATTTACTAAACTTTGTTGATTCTTTATTATTTTTCTTCTTTTTATTAATAACAACTGATGCTCTACTTAAACCTTTCTGTCCTGGAGTCATAGATTTCATTAATGCAACTGATTCAGGTGAACCATAATCAAGTTTGTAATTTTCAGTTGCTTTCTTGGCTACCGCGGTGGCAATAGCCATTTTCTTGTCCATAGGCATGTTTGGATTATCTCTTTGAATGGCCTTTGCAACTTTCTCCCTTTTCTTTAATTCATTAGGTGTTAGTTTTTTCTCCTCAATCTTTTCAACAGCGTGTAACCATTGTCTTGATTTATTGTTAGCCGTTTCAATAATAACATAATTAGAGCCAAGAACACTAATAGTACCAACTTCATCAGTCTTTTTAACTATTACTTGTTCTCCAACTTCAAATAAGTTACCTTTGATAAATTGTTCCCTTCTATCCGATACTTTTTTTAGTTGTATATGATTCTTGAAGTCTGCCTGTTCTTTTAAACCCATTCCTTTCCGAACAGCATTAAATAATTGTTTAGCATTTGAGTTAGATACAGCATTAGGTAAACCTTGTGCAAATGTAGTAAAGTTATTATCCTTTGCTGCTTGTCTTTGCTTAGTTGCTGAAGCTCCAGATGCACCTTCGCCATCAGGATCTCTTTCTCCAGCTGATATAGCATTTATTTTTTCAAAATTATAAAATCCATGTCTAGCTTTTTTACCATTATATTTGTTCATAAGAATATCAAATTCATTTACCCTATCAGAACCAACTACCATAACAACTCTTTTGAATCCTTCGTTATATAAAGCAGTCAACACTTCTATAGCTGTTCTTACTTTACTATTAATCATAACAGATCGAGCATGCTTTGGAAACATTTTCCTAACATGCTTAATCTTTTCTTTGTAGTGTAGAGGGTTTTTTCTTTTATCTTGTGATTGTGAAAGATAAATTCTGTATGGATTACGACCAGATTTAGTAGCTAGTTTATCTAATAATTTTCCATGGCCAATAGTAGGAGGATTCATTCTCCCAAATGTAAAGAAGACTGTCTTCTCTTCTTCGACAAGAAATTGACTAAATCTGTTTATCATAAATTACCCGCTTCGTCTGGCTATTGCTGCTTTTCTAATTGATGGTCTTAATTTTTTGGCAAGACGTGTTATACGTGGTGTCATTTTATCAAGACGTTTCTCAATTTCTGCCTTTCTTGCGGGTGTGAGATCTGCTTTAGAAATACCTTTAGTAAGTTTCTTAGCCATTTGATTTCTGGCTGCTTTTCTAGCTCTTCTATCAACTACCTTAGCACTAGGTGCTCTTTTCATTGCTTTTTTTCTACCTACTCTTAAACGAGCTTGGTATTTCTTCATTTGACGAGCTTTAGCTCTTCTTTGCATCATATTAAGAGCTTCATTTACTGGTTCACATTCACATGGATCACACTGACAGTCTGGTCCACATGGACATGTATCTTCTTTAATAAAGTCTTTAAATCTAAGTACCATTAATTTCTTCCCGGTTTGTCCCATCCCTTTAAGATATTAGGTGAAAAGTTGTTATATGAAAATTCCATACGATCAACAATTTTCACCGCATCACCACCAAGTTTATCAATTGCAACAAAGCCTTCTGCTCCTGTTACTTTAAATCCATTACGAGTTTTAACAAAAGTTTTTACATTACTTAACTTATTAAGAGTATTTATAAGTTTTAATTTAGCTAATACTATCACTTTTTGAAGGTCAAACATAAACTTCAAAGATGTTTTATTCTTTGCAGAAAAGAATGATAATATTTTATCTAGCTTTTGTTGTTGTCCAGCTTTTCCTTTATTCGTTTTTCTAGCGTCAATTTCTTTTTGATATCTCTTTGTAATCCAGCTAATGAGGCCAGATACGTGTCTTCCTGTATTTCCAATAACTTGTCCTTTTCTGACGTATGTGTTATTATAGGTTTCAATGAGGCCCTGTAACTCTGGCGTTTGCTCCAATTGTCGTAGGGTTGATCCTGCAATTTTGTTGAACAAAAACCCAGCTTCTGAAAGATATTCATTAACCATCTCCGTATCTTTTTTTGACATAGTTACTTTAGTTAAATCACGAAGCATAGCATCTTGTGACCAAACTTGTTTTGAGGATTTGAATTGCTTAACATTAACTCCATATGATGCTTTCATTGTATCGAATGTTCTTCCAGTATATGTAGTATGCCAAACAATTCCTATTTTAGAAGCCTTTATCATTTTAGCTGCTTCACTCTTCATAGGAACAGCATAAACTATAGTATTAGGATGAAATGTTAAATACTTTTCTCCTTTTATAACTTCAGATTTTACATCACCAGGACTATATAAAAAATCTCCTTGGACAACACCTTTTATTCCTAATGCTGGTAAATATCTCAAAGCCATTTTTAATTTAGCATTAAGTTCACCAGATGTATCATTATCAACATCTGCATTAGTTTTATATACTTTAGGATTCTTATTAAAGATTCCTTTTTTTGCTACAAAAAATTTACCATCACCAGGATCAGTACCAGCAAAGATAGCTGGTGCTCCATCCCATTTGACACTAACTGATCCATCATGTACTCCTCTTAACATATCACGTAGTTCACGTAGAGCTAATATTGCTTGGCGGGTACCTGAGACTCCTCCATAGATTACTTTATCTTCTATGTGAGTCATGTGTGTGTTTTTTTGTTCAGTTATAAATTCAGAAAAATTCATCTTATTATCAATCAAATCTTACTCTAGGTGTAACAGTTACATTAGGCTCAACTCCTAAAAAGTTTATTAAAGAAGATGCTTTACGTTTCACTCTTGAAATAATATTTGATCCTAACTTTTTTATTTTTTCAAATGCTCTTTTAAAACCACCTTTAGTGAATTCTACTAGTGGATTAATCTGTGTAGTCTCTTCATCTAAGCTATTAACTATAAGAGATACAACTGACCAGAAATTATACTCTCCAGTTTTTACATTTTTTATTTTTCTTGAAGATGTTTTAAATCTAGCCTGTAGCTTCATTCGATCAGCTATTTTTGTGCAATAAGCATCATCATAAACTGATTTAATTGAAACTCTAGAACCACTATGATTAGCTACTAACATATATTCTGCTGCAGCATTATTATTTTTTCCAAACTTAATAAAACCAGACATAGCTTCTCTAGCAAAAGCAATCTTAAAGTCTTTATTAGACTCAAATAATGAACCAAGAGATTTCATCATTTGCTTATGAGCTTTTTCTCCATCCATAACAACTTTGTTTTTACCTTGTTTTATTAAATCTCTCAATTTACCAGGAGCAACAGATGCAGTAACAAATTTATCTAAAATTTCTTTAACTTCTGTTAGTTGAGGTGAGTTTTGTATTTTGCTTTCTTCTAATGCTGCTGCTAATGTTGCTCTTGTTTCTTCTCTTCCTCCAGACATTAATTGGGCTGTTCCAATTTTTAAAGATAGTCTTTTATTTCCTATTAATATATCTGTCTTAGGAGTCTTATTAGAACCTCCATTTTGTTTCCAGAAACTAGAAAGATCAGTCTTAGCTCTACCATATTGTTCAGCTTTTACAAAAGATAATCTAAAATGTTTTTTTACAGCAGCTGCTATGGCTTCCCCAGATGCTAAAACTTCAGGATGAGAAACTAACATTTTAGCTGTAGCAGCTCCTACTCCTGTCTTTTCAGGATTAAAATTTTGGTTATGAATTTTATACCAACCTATAACGATAGCAGCTTCGTAATCTTCAGCTTTCAATTTGGCCTCCGTGAGTATATACGATTTAAACCGTTGCATAGAATTCCTATTTTCACACTATTTATATGTCAATCTTTTTCTATATAAAGCCTGTTACCATCCTTTTTTACTGAAAATTTGTATTGTTCAAAACCTGAATCTTTTAGATCTTGATTAAGTACTTTTACCATTTTATCAACATCCATGTAATCTTTACTATTATCCATAATACCTACAAGAGTAGGTTCTTTTATATCATTAATACACTTCATTCTATCCTCCAAATTTATAACCAAATTCCTCAATCTCTTTTTTACAATAATCTCCAACTAATTTAATATACTTTTTATCTTTATAATAATCAACATATTTTTCATTTTTCACATTAGACACATTAACTTTAAATAATGGAACATCACATTTAGTTCTTCTTTGAACTTCCTT
>CEOA01048033.1_pt1 | contig 12063 bp, 3 predicted proteins | sample 530251 | NCBI WGS metagenome assembly CEOA01 (sample SAMEA2619838, study PRJEB7988) | marine metagenome | biome: marine biome (ENVO:00000447); feature: surface water layer (ENVO:00002042); material: "saline water (ENVO:00002010), including plankton (ENVO:xxxxxxxx)" | depth 5 m
GAGAATCAATCGTATTAACTCGTGAAAGTTCTTGATCTGTTTAGTGGGATCGGTGGATTTTCTGTGGGCCTTGAGGGCGCTGGGATGGAAACAATTGCATTCTGCGAGAAAGATCCCTTCTGCCAAAAGGTATTGCAAAAGCATTGGCCTGATGTCCCGATACATTCAAATATAGAGGAACTAGATGGAAGACAATACAGAGGATCAGCCAGACTTGTTTGCGGAGGATTTCCTTGTCAGCCCTACAGCTTGGCATCCAGGGACAGACTCGGCTCGGAAGATGACCGTGCGCTCTGGCCAGAAATGTTTAGGATTATTAAAGAGGTCAGGCCGAACTGGGTTGCTCTCGAAAATGTTGTTGGGATCATCGATATGGAACTCGACACGGTGCTATCTGAACTGGGAGGTGAAGGCTACACCACAGAAGTTTTTATTTTGCCAGCTTGCGCCCAAGATGCACGGCACATCCGTAACAGAGTTTTTGTTCTGGCCCACACCTACGACGAGGGAATACAAAGGAGCGAGGAGCCAAGAATCAATGGCCAAAACTGGCAGGAACCCGATGACAAATACATTGAGCGATGCGGTGGAAGCGGCCTCGGAGTACAGCACGGAGAATGGGAAGCTGCGTGGATCCCTGAACCCAGAATTTTGCGAATGGCTCATGGGGTTCCAGATCGGGTACACAGAATTAAAGCCCTAGGCAACGCCGTATCGCCGCCGCTTATAAGAGTTTTAGGTGAAGTAATTATGGAAGCAGACTGTTACTTCAGAGATGATTACTGGTGTCTGCCTGATGAGTAAGTCCAGACTGAGGACATCTGCCAGAGGCAAGATGTGTACATTGCAGATATATCCATACTGCAACAATAACTCAGAGACCACTGTACTTTGTCATTTGCCAAGTAATAGTGGTATCGCTTTGAAGTCGCCAGATTACTGGGCGGTCTATGGCTGCTCCTCGTGTCACGATGTAATCGATGGCAGACGGAAAACAGATCTCTCCAAAGAAGAAATACTCAGGTGTCAGATGAGGGGGCTAAAGAAAACATGGGAGCAAATGATGTTGGACGGATTGATTACTATTAATTAGTATCTTTGATGCCGTGGGGAAACGGGTCAGGCAATCGGTGGTGTCAGACCTTTCCTAGTCTTGGCTAAATTGGTTGAGACAAAAACAAATAGAGAGAATGATGTATCGGCCTCGGCTACCCTCGGCAGGGTATTTTCATCCGATCAATTCTCTCAGCCACCGAGTTTTACTTTGTCCTACCTACGACTTTATCGTACTCTTTATTGAATCGGTTATATACTGAATTCATTTGGTCGTATACAGCTTCTTCCATTTTTGCATATTCATTAGCCATCTTGGGAGACATTGCAGCGTCTTCTTTGTAGGAATTTCTTTCTTCTCTTAAATCTCTTAACTCAGATTCAGCATCCTCAAGATCGCGAAGCATATCAAAGTAAGGCTCATTTTTTTCTAGATATCTAATATGTTCATCTCCGTAGAGGCTATCTCTTTGTCTTATCTTTTGTCTGATCTTGTCTTTTCTTTCAAAGAAGTCTGACATACTTTCACGATCATCAGGCTCTCCTTTTATTCTTCTGTAAAACGGTATTTCATTAAGCTCTATGTCTTCTTTCTTGGCTGCTTTTTCAACTAAGTTTAGAGACCTCATTCCAAACGTACCAGCACCCCCAAGAATAAATTCAAAGTAATGCTCTAGAGTATCTGGTGATATGTCTATCAATCCTGGCTCGTTGACGTTACCGCCTTCGTATCCTGGGAAAGAAAGCTCATTCAAATATTTTGCTGTAGCTTTGAATGCAGTACGAGTTGTGGATCTGGCCAATGAAGACTCTGGATATGGGGTTCCTGTTGGAAAGTTTTCTCTTTTAATTGGTGATCCAAAAAAGTTTTCGTTCCTCAGAATCTCAGCAGTAGGTTGGCCTATTGTAGGAATTGGAGATAACGCAGAAACCCCTATTGGTGAAAACGATCCAAAGAATGCACTTAATATGTTTGCTGTTGCAGTTTCTCTAGATATGTTTTCTTGCATCATCTCATAGGTACTTTGGCCAAGAACATGGAAGACGTTGTATCCATACGGTAGTGGGATCGTGTAATACTCCCTGCCATTGTCAGCCATAACCACTATGTTTCTTTCTTTAATGTAATCGGGTATCTCCGAGTAATAGGATCTGCCTGTCTCTGGATTTTCTTCGCTCTCTTCTTCCGCTCTCATGGCAGATAAAGCGCCAAAACCAATTAACCCTGCAACAGCGCCTTGCTTGGCTCTGCTTGCTTCCTTGCTAAATGGATTTCCTTTAGGCCCAAACAATCCTCTGGCAAAGTTGGCTGTTCCTTGAACGCTTGCATTAAAAAATAAATAAAAAGAATTTGCCAAATCGCCAGCCATTCCCTTGCGATTAAAGTTTATCGTCAAATTCTTAGCAAGACTTGCCGCTCTTGCTACAGCATCTTCTCTTGAGGCGCCAGCTTTTAACAGCTCATCCCTTGATGCCTTGAATGTTGCAAACCGAACAGCGTTTTCAACAGCAGAGTTGCTATCTTCAACAAAGTCCATTATCTGTGTGTATCGTTTTCTAAAGTCTCCTGTAAAAGTTCCACGAGACATATCTATTAATGCATTAATAGTTTTTACTTGTTGCTCTGGATCCCTTGAATGAAACCAATCAGCTTTTGCCCCAGAAGCCAAATACTCTTCAAAGTCTTTTTGATCCTGTGAACTAATACCAGACAAATTACCTCTAAGAGTTCCATCTTTTAGATCGTACCTTCTTAGTCCTTTGTAGAAAGTTCCCATAGACGGAATGACATCTTTTAAAACTCTGGTTATCAATTGCTGATCTTTTGCTTTTCCTTGAGACATATTCTGCTCACCAAGGATATTAAAGATCGCCGTTTGCAAATCTCTTGAAAAGTTGCCGACAACAAACTCAGGGTTTAAAGAAGTATTAACCATAGAAAGAAAGCGATTAATCATTCCAAATTTTTGAATCCAGTTGTCTACGGTGCCTATATCCATACTAACTATGGCATCTTTTAGTCTTGCATCCTGTAACTCTACATAAACTTGCTTGCCATCAATCTTTACGCCTATTAAGTCTTTGTCGAAAGCTGGTGTCAGGTTGTCTGGCACTAATTTTATTTGCTGAATAAAATCTTTTTTACTCATCCCCTCTGGGATTTCATTAAACTTTTGACCTTGAAAGTCTGGATCGGATCCAATGTATGTATATTTCTTTTCAAAGGCCCTGATGTAGTTAGGATCATCTGGGCTAATAATTCTCCAGTAATCTGGATTAGGATTATTCTTTACAAGATTAACTAGTTTTTGACCAAAGTTTTTATTCTTTTCTGCTCTGGCTATCGAGCGTTCAGCATTTAACAGTATGTGACCAAGCGGAGATTGTGCAGCAGACGTTCTACCCATTGCCCTTAAAACATCTCTACCCTTTGTGCTTAAGCTTGCCCCAGTAATTACATTTTCAGCGTAGTCATCTTCAATATCTTTTCCTCTAAGAGGAGAATAATATTTGTAGGTGTTCATTATTGCATCAGCAGAATCCTGATCTATTAAACCGCCTTCAACGGTGGTACGCATGGTTTCCTGAACGATCTGGTCAGCGTCCTTTGCAACATCAAGTAATTTTCTTGCCCTTGCGTTACCTCCAGACCACTCGCCTGTTGCGTCATTCCATTGCATATCATAACGCTGAGACATTTTTCTTTTGACAAAGCTGTTCGTTAACGATTCACCTGTCTTTAATTGACCAGATCCAGGATTAGACTCAACACCTCTTTCGCTGTCTCTCTTTTCAATTAAATTATTTCTTTCAATTGCATGACGCAATATTAAAAACTCATCAACCTCATCAAGTGTTAAACCAAGATCCGCAAGCTTTTTAGCCAACGGCTTTTTTCTTTCTTCTTCAAACTTTCTTGTCTTAAATCCAATTTTACCAGGGATAGATTCTTCACCAATATAAGGATCATCTTTGATATGTATTGGGGGAAGCCCTGATCTCTTTCTGTACTGATTAATTTGATCTCTAACATTTTTTAAGCCAACAAATTTGTCCTGTATTTGATAAACAAATCTATCAAAAGCTCCATATCCTTTAAGGCCGTGGCTCATTGACTGCCAAGAAAAAGGCTCTTCATCTAAAAGAGTTTGATCGGAAACAGATTTCTGTATCTCTGGGTTTTGATTGGCAATAGAAAGAAGTGGGCTGTCTGGACTTCTGTTACTTAAATCATTAACCGCTCTTTCAGAGTCATCTATTCTTGACTCAAGGATGTCGTAGTCTATCTTTTGTTTTGAAGCCTTCTCTGCTTCTGTTTGTACTTGGCCAGCAACTTCTCCATCGCTGCGTCTCCGGCTCTCCTTGCGTTCTCCTCTAGGTCGATTGAGGTATCTGTCTGTGATTTCTGAGATTGTTTCATTGGTTGATGCTCCTGAATATCCAGCTCTTCTTGATGCGTCTATTATATAGAACCAGCGCATTGCCTGAAGAGCAGATGGTGCTAGTTTAATACCATTTAATCTTTCATATTCTTCGCCAAACTTTTTTGAAAAATCCTGAAACAACAGACCTTCATCAACAACCTCTGGCAATCCAGTTCGTTCTTTAAATAGATCATCAAAATAAGTTCTTATGAATCGAGACTCCCAGATATCTATAGTTGTATATCTATGATCTCCTGTAAGATTTAATGTGTATGCCCCAACTTTTTTACCAAAAATAAACATTCTTGGAATTAATTCGTCTTGTCCAGTTGCATCCATGACAAGAGATTTTATTTCTTTGATGTCAGTTACATTGCTCTTATAGCCCATCTGTCTGTTAAATTGCTGAAGCTCTTTTAATGGAACCCCTTCATGTAGGAAATCAACAGTCGCTTGTACAGGATTTTTTCGATTACTGTTAAGTTTTATTAATCTGTCAACAGCCTTTAAGGATCGCCCCTTGATCGGAGAAGATGTCCCTGAGATTTGAAAAGGCGAATCAATGATAACGACATTGCCTTTCTTACTTAGACCTAAAACAATGTCATCAAGATTCCCTTTCTCCTGAAACAAATTAAAAACATTTATGGCATCTCCAACATTGGAAGACAGTTTTGTGTTGGCAGAATTAAGACCATTGAACAACTGATAAAGGCGCAAGTCTTCATCAGTAATATTCTTTCCATACTTTGATCTGAGGTGATCTCCCAAAAGCTTGCGAACAGCAGCCATATCCTGATTGTAATAATCTCTGTACCTTGGGTTATCATGTACAAATTTCTTAATGTCTTTGTTTGCACGTTTAGCGGCAGTTCTAACTTTATCTGTAGAAACAGTTCCCTTCACTTCAGACAAAAGCTTAGGCCAGAACCGCTTAAAAAATTCTTCTTCTATTCTTGTGTTGTAATCAGAATACTTTTTATTTGCTAAATCTACTGCACTTTCAATAGGGGTGCTGGACTTCCTTCTGCTAAAAAGAACGTCATCAGTATCGCTTGTTAAATCTTCAGGTCTGTATTTTTTTCCAAGTCCAAAAACCGCTTGGTACTTGCTGGGTTGGAGAAGTTCTTGGGCCTTTGTGCGATAATAACGGCTTTGCCTCCTAATATATCCCTCATTTCCTGAGGGGTCTTCTTGCGGGTTCGCATAGTCATAATCCTCTTTTTCTGGAAACGCAGTGTATGCATCTCCTTCTGCAACTTCATAAACACCATTAAGCTTTTTATCTACCAGATCTGCAAGCTGATTATTCGGCAAGCCTGAATAATTAAAGATAACCATTTGACCGTTAATCGTTGATTGCCCACCTATTGGCTGGTCACCCTCAACTGTAATCCCTCTTAGCTCTTGATATATTTTTTGAATTTCTAGTGGGCTGTTTGTATTAACTGAAACAATAACAGATTCTGTTTTGTCTAAACCTGGGAATGGATTACTCGCGACAGTTATCATTGATTGCTGGTTTAACATAAAACCAATTTGCTTGGTTATCCCTAGTGGATCGTTTGTATCTACAGAAACAGCAAACGAGGGATTTGTATCTTCAAGATAAGATCCAACTTGAATTGAAAATAAAGAAGGAACATTTATGCTGCTTAAAAAATCACCAACAACTTCTTCACTTACAATGTTAGATATTTCTTCTTTGGCAGACGGCTCTAGTTCGTTCCACTCAGATGTCAACTTAACATTGTCTGGATCTGGGGCAACTTCAAATATAATGTTCGGAGGGCTGTCTTCAATCCTTGAAGCTAAGATCTGAGATTCTTCGTCGCTTTCCCAAAGATCAATTGGCAGACCTTCTTCTTCCCTTCTGATTCTTTCTTTTTCTTCTATCTCTAATACATCAGCAACATCCATTTCTTTGCCGATATCTCGTTCTGGTAAAGCGCCTATCTTCTTTTCTAAGGACTTGAGTGTTCTTATTTCTCCTCGTTTTCTTGCGCCTATATCGCCTGATTCAAGGCGATCCATAATATCATTAAAGCTTTGGAATCCAGAACCCCTTAATGCATTGTTTAGTTTTTCAATAAACTCATACATTTTTTCTATCAGACTTCTAGGCTTGCCTGTAACAAAGCTCCTGTCTTTTCTCGCTGTGCGAATTAACTCGGCAACGGCTTCTTCCATTTGAATGACCGCGCTTTTGTCGTCGTAAAGTCTTTGCGCTTTATCAAGAAAAGTTTCATTAGTTCCTTGATGTGTTTTTTTTCTAACTAGATTTTCAAGTAAAGACCATTCTTGCTCAGTCCATAAATCAAGATCCCTCATTGCATGAAGAATTTCATGGTCTAGTGTGTCGGCAAGAGCAGATCTTCTAGCCTCTGGGGTATCATCTCTACTGTTTGCCTTTATATCGTTGATGGCCCTGTCTAAACCAAGAAAAATTGACCTGATCTTGGGCTGATAATAACCCTCTGCCCCAGCAACCTTAGACGTTTCTCTCGGATCACCAGTGAGAATAACTTCGCCTTCCCTAGTGGTTGGGCCAATCTTTAAAAGATCCATAACTCTTAGGCCAATATCCTCTAAACCAAAACCTTTCATGGTTTGTTTTAGCTGCTCTTCAAACTGCTTGGCTTCTTCTGATACACCTTCATCATATGGTCTTATAGTTAGCTCATCATCATCTGGCTTTGGAAGACCAATAGGCTTTACGGTTGCTAAATCTGAATCATCAATAAGGCCAGACTTTTTCAAATCATCGTATATTGACTTCGCAATAGTAGAAGTTTTGTAACCAACAAACTCATCTAAGAAAAGTTCACTGATAATTGTTTCAATGTTTGCTCGGCTACCATCTCCTGTAGCAATGACATCTCGTAAAATTAGATCGTATTGTTTGGCGGTGTAAGGCTTGGGGGTAAAATTTGGGAGGGATACTGGCTCTGCAACTTTTGGAAATGTTCGCTGTATTTCATTAATAAGATATTGTCTTTGAGATGGACTCATCTTATTAATATCAGGTTCATTAACTATTCTTTTGAATATGTATTTTATTTCTGGGGAGTCAATGTCTGAAAGAATATTCTTATCAACTAAGGCTTTCTTTAGATCTTCTCTAGTTCTTTTCTCATCCTGATACTGCTCTCTGCTTCTGGCAACATCGACACCCACTGTGCCAAAAGCTTCTCTAACATCTTTCATGTCTGGATATTTGGCATCCATAAGGACATCAAAGAGGTTTGAGTATTTATCGCCTAATATTTCTTTGGCTTCATCAAGAGTAAACTCATCTACTTCTCTTAAACCTTGTCTGACTCGCTTAAGGTTTAACTCTTGAGAGGCCGTTAAGTTGGGAATATCTTTGTATATCTTTTCCCCTCTATCTCTAAGAGGGCCAACACCATACGTCTGAATATGAAGATTATCTAAGCTCATATCCTCCATGTACTTAGACTTAGGCGAAGTAGTGGTGCCTGCGGCTTCATTCAATGCAGCACTGGTAACTGTATATCTTTTTGGTCTGTTAAGTATTTGACCTATTCTGTATATGCTTTCCCCTTGCTCCTCAGTATAGGATTCTGGGGATATGTCCATAGCATCTAAAACAGCACTATTTATTTTTCTATTAATTAACTCGTTGTTTAAATTAGATGCCAAATGAATAGCAAACTCATTTGTCCTTGAGTCTGTTCCATACTGCTGACCAGACACAGTGTGGACAACCTTAAAAACAGAACCTTCGGCACCTCTTTTTTCTTCAACAACTACAAAACTGCCAACCTCAGGAAATGTATCTGTTTTTCTTATTGCATCTCTAGCTAATTGACTAGCGTAGTCAGCCGCCTTTTCGGAGTCTTCTGTTTTATCTCCCTTGTACTCAGCGGCTGGATCGAAAGAATCATAGAGCCTTCTTCTTTTTTCATTTTTAACGGCACTGAGATTTGTTGCCAAGGCATTAGATCTGACCTGATCAACTTCTTGACCAGAGTCTTTATCTTCTTTTGAGATCCTTGAGATATTAGACTCAAGCTTATTAAGCTCTTCATCGGACAGCTCAGATACCTTCTTATTGGCAACGTCTTTTACGCCAAAATTAGACAACATAACAAAGTCAGGATTGCTTGCGTTTTCTAACGGAGTATCAAAGCCAACTATCTGTCGCTGGCCATCTAACCCTTTAACAACTAAACCACCATCTTGTTCAACGTCAATAACATCTGTTGCTCTGGCATTACCGTCAGCGTCAAAAACAATTATTTGATCTCCAACTTTTGTTGCCTCTATACCCTCATAAGGATTAATTGAAACTGGCAGCTTTTCTGGAGAGCCAACCATCCCTAGCATTACTTTTTTCTGTCTTTCTTCTTTTGCCCTTTTGTCTTCAAAAGCAAGCTTGGCCTTATCTGCTCTGTCGTAATATTCTTCAACTTGAATATCTTCTTGTTTGCGTAATTGCTTTTCTTTTTCTTCTTCTACTTCACGGGTAATCCTACTCCTTCGATTAGCAGAACCAGTAGCAATAAGATCGAGCAATGCACCAGCGCCACCCCCAACAGTAACATCATCCCACAATGAATCGCCAAAGCTAACATCTTCATCATACATTCCAAACTGTATTGCATCTTGAGCTAATCCAGCCCCAGCTTCCTGAAAAGCCTCAACAGATCCTTCTCTAACAGCACTCGATAATCTTTGATATCCATCTTTTATTTTGTTGATCTCTCTGCTTTGCCTGTACATATCATTGCGAATACGAGCCGCATCGAGTTCTCTACCTTCTTTTACTGCATTGTCATAATCTTTCTTAAGACCTTTAAGTTTTTCTTCAGGTTCTTTTATTCCTCTTATCTTCTTCAATACCCTTAAAGGACTCCAAGCCTCACTAGCTCCGACAAGTCCACCGGCAAGAACAGAAAGATCAGCGTCATCATCTGATATTTCTATACCTCTTGCTCTTGCAGCCTGTATCCTATCAGCCTGTTCTTGACCCCCAAGGCCAACACCCGCCGAACCAGATCCAATTAAACCAGAATACTTTGCAGCTTTCGCACCAGCGGCAGCTTTGCCAAGTAAACCAGCGGCTCCACCAGGAACAAATATGGATCCAATAGATCCAAGGCCCTCACCAAGCTTGACCAGATAACTATCCTTATACTGCTCATCAATACCAAGATTTTCATCTATCGCTTGTTTGCCTTGATTGGCAAGATTTATTAACCAATTTTCGTTGCCGCTATCTATAAGATCTTCAGCGCCAATGTAATCTGTAGCAGCATCTGCTATTTCTGCAAGACCAGAAGCTGAAGAAAGAAGACCCTTGGTAAATCCCCTAGTAACTCCCTTGGTTACCTCTAAAGGCATTCGAGCAGCATATTCTAAGGTGCCAATTTCCTCGCCAAAATCAGCCAATGTAGCGTAGCCGCCAGCAATAGCTTTTTGTTTTATTTCTTCTTTGCCCGTGCCGTCTGGAACATTTCTAATTACAGTTCCGTTAGGAAGCGTAACATCCATTGGCATTAGTTTAGCTCACTAAAGTCAATGCTTTTATTCGCACTGGTATCATTAGAAGAACTTGTCTCTTTAGAAACACTAAGGCTATCTTCTTCTTTGCCTCCAACAGGAACAGGTTTTTGACCATATGCAGTAAGGAATGTATTAATAATTTTATTAATATCTTTTTGCATTTGCTCCACAGGTACATTTTTACCTTTAATTGACCTTCTGTAATCTAAAAGCCACTCCTCAAGTGGATCTTGTATTTGCTGCATAATTGCTCTGAGAGTCGCTTGGTTTTCCTCTTTTCTAAGATCGTCATATCTTTGGATCGCGGCAGCTTTAACTATTTTATCTAAATGAAATTGTCTCTTGTCCGATTGAGCGTTATAAATTAATTGAACCACAGAAGTTTCTGCGTCAATTTGTGCCTTAGCAATGTCAGCCCTTACATTCGCAGCAGTTAGCTCAGCCGCTCTGTCATCAGCATATTCTTGAATAATTAAATCAGTGTTTCTGTCATACTGTCTTTGAGCTGCCTCTTCTCCCATAATCCCAAGATTCATTTGGGCTTCTTTTTCAGACAGTTTCATGGTGTTTGCAAGCTTTTCTTCGGCAGAAGCCTCTGCTCGTGCTTGAGCCATAATTTCTGAAGAAACTTTACCGGCTCCCCTCAACCCTTCGCCAACATTACCTTCCAGTATCCCTGCACCAAGCTGTATTAATGCTTGAGCGCCTGCATCTTTTCTTGCGTCTTCTCTTATTTTCTTTGCTTTTAATTCCTGATCTGTAATAAGGCCCTCGTAGTCTGGAGCAAACTGCATAAAATCTTGCGTTCTTTCCTTAATTAAACTTCGATAATCTGCTTTAGGTCTGTTTTTTAATTCCTCAAGAATAGGATTAAATTTATCTGAAACGGCTTTTATAGGGCTGGTGTCTATCTCAAAATTTTCAGTTAACGCAGAATAGTCTCCATCATCGGGCATTAAAATCTCTGCGCCTTTTTCAAATACACTCCGTTTATTGATATCTTGATTTACTTTATCTTTAGTAGATTTGTCACTAGATCCCGCCTTAAATAATTCTTTATCTATGGTCGTCGCAGATGGTAAATTTATTTTTTCTATATCAGCAAGGGTTCCACCTATTGGAGCGAACATTCCTTCGTTTGTTTCATAGCCTTCCATAGCTTTAGGAATTTCTACTTTATTTTCTAAAAACTGATCTTCTTCTCTGGGTAAATACTGCTCTAACATTCCGCTTTCTACCGCAGATTGAATAAATTTAGGTCTGGCTCCTGGGCCTGCAAGAAATGATGGGGGTTGATAAGCGTCTGGGCCTAAAATCCTACCTATCATTTCCGATCTTGTTTCTCCTTCCCTTCTGCCTCTTGGGCCTGATCTTGGCCTTTGATAGTCATACATACTCTCTGCCAACTCTTCCAAGGTAGTTCCTTGAGGAGTAAAATAAGAGGTGTCTTGACCACTAGACATCCTAACAACACCACCATTAGACATAGCCTGTTGAGGCATTTGCTGGGGCATCGGCTGGGGAGGGACAGGCATGGACTGTTGTGGGGGCATAGGCTGTGCGGCAGGCATTTGAGGCATCATTCCACCCCTAGGAGCCTGACCCTGCTGACCCAAGCTCGCAATGCCACCGCTAACTATTTGGTCTTTAATTGTTGACTGAGGCATACTTTGCTGTTCTCCAGCAAAACGCTTACGCATATCTGCTCGTCTTTGTATTTCAGAAACAACAAGATACTGAGGAATTCTCCCAGTGGGAGCTTGCGCTTCCTTCATAAGGGCCTGATCGGGCATCCCTTTGATCACATCTTCTTGCTGAAAAATATTCACTAACGACCTCCGCGCAATGCGTTATACAGACCAACACCGCCTATTCCAGCTCCAAGCGCCTGCTGATAGGGGCTTGTTCTTTCTCCATAGGTTGCCTGAGTAGATCCTGGGGTAATCGGTAAGCCCCTTAATATATTACTAAAGAATGATAGCTGTTCTCTTGGGAATGCTTGTTGCCTCAAGAAGTCCTGATAGCCAATATCCAAACCTCTCTGGGCAAGCTCACG
>CEOA01006487.1_pt1 | contig 12010 bp, 22 predicted proteins | sample 530251 | NCBI WGS metagenome assembly CEOA01 (sample SAMEA2619838, study PRJEB7988) | marine metagenome | biome: marine biome (ENVO:00000447); feature: surface water layer (ENVO:00002042); material: "saline water (ENVO:00002010), including plankton (ENVO:xxxxxxxx)" | depth 5 m
AAGTTCTTCTTTAAAATAAACATCTATATCAATCAACCAGTTCCAATGAGTCTCTGATTGTAGCATAGCAAGATTTCTACAACCATGATTATTGAATCCAATATCTTGCTTTACAGTAAATGCTTTCAGATTGAACCTATGTTCATATGCTTTCACAACATCTTCAAATATACCTTTGTCTGGAAATGCATCGTTCATAAATTGAACAGTAATTTTTTCCTTGAGGGTATCATCTATGTTTGAAAAGAAATCACAATGATGTATAAGTTTATCTACTTGGCCATAATAAGTTAATGATATTGTAATATCATTTTGGTCTTCAAAGTTCCAAGCTACATCATCTATAAGTCTTGTTTTCATGAATTCATCTTAAACTTATACTTCACCCACTCTTGTGCATATCTTGTATGATAATACTCACCACCAAACCATGGACCACCTTCTGTGTAATGAATTGCTTTTGGATTTTCCATGTGGTAATATTGATCAAGACAATTCCATTCCATAGGTATAGAACCAATCTCACTGTCGTCCAACCAAGCAAGATGATGGAAGTCTAAACCTGGTAGATGGTTATTCAGATAATCAGGCTCCAATATTTTATTAGATGGATGTTCATTGTTGAATAATATCAACGATGCCCAGTTCTTTCTCTTTGATCTATGTTGTGCAATTCCATCCATTTTGATATCACCTTTTGGTAAGTACTCAGGATGTTGTACTACACTAACAGCTTTTCTAGTATCAATGTGCTTTAATATCTCTATAGGATGTGCTAGAAAGAGAAAATCACAGTCAACAAAGAGGCTAAATCCCTCGAAGTCGCAGAGATATGGACACCAAAATCTAGTGAATGTAAAATCTGTAGACTGAGGCTCTCCATGGTCACGTTTATACTCCTTTATTTCAGTTGATCTAAGTTGAATAATATCTGGATAGTCATCCCAGGCCCATGTGCCTGTTTCTTTTCTACATTGGTTTTGATATTCAAGAGAGAACTTACATACTTCGTATGCTTCATGTTCTCTTTCCTCGTAACCTATGAATATTGGGAGTGTTGAGGTATATTTCAAGTTGTTTCTCCAGTTCTCTAATTCGTGCCATACCTTTATTCCTCACTTCGTAAGGATTGATAGACTCGAAATCACCATGTTCATACTTAGACTTAACTAGAGCCCAAGGAAATGCTGACTTTGTTATCTTCTTAGTTGAGTATATTAACATAGGCACTCTAAGATATCTTGCTATCCAAGCAGTGGAACCATGATAACCTACAGCAATAAATGCCTTTTTATATTTATCAACTGCATCTGCAATACCATCTGTGTAATCACAATGTACAACATCCATGCCCCACTTAGTTTGAATAGTGTTCTCTATGTGTCTCCACTTTTCAAGACCAACAGGATCTTTCCATTGCTTACCAGGATCATACTCTTCAAACTGTTGTTTGTGAGTAGCAGTTGTGTTCATAACAACATAAGGTTTTGATATATTAAGATTCTTTACTCTTGCAAACCACAGATTATGAAAACTAGACTCGTCATCATAGTTATCATGGTTGTAGTCTAAATTTTTATTGAATGACTGTTTTAGATACACATTATGGTATGGAATTGGTTTGCATATTGACCAAAGGTACTTAAACTTTGTGTCTAGTGTATCAACATCCTCTGGTTTAAATTTTTCACCTCGTTTATGCATCCAATGCATATGTAAGGTTACATCATCACAGTTCTTCTGTGCAATATTATGTGCATAACAAAGAGGCGAGATTATGTCTCCATAACCTATCTTGCCTTTCCAATTAATTGTAATCATACAGAAAAGCTCTCTCCACATCCGCAACCAGCTGTTGCCAAAGGATTATTTACTTTGAGAAACGAACCACCAAGCTCTTGAACATAATCAATTGTTGAACCAAGTACATGCATTTCACTAACAACATCAATCACAAAGAATAGTTCTCTATTATCTGATGGATCATTACCAATACTCATCTTATAATCTGAAGGATCTGGGTCATCTATAAACTTCCAAGCATACTGAAACCCACTACATCCTCCACCTTCTACACCAAACCAAACGTATTGCTTACCACTATTTATGGCTGCATTCTGAAGATAGTTTTGAGCACTCTGTGTTAGCTCTATTGGACTTCCTACCATCTCTCCTCCTAATATGGTGGAGGTTTCTGTTGCCAGGTACCTCCGGACCCCGATCAATTAAGCTGCAAGAGCTAAATCATCAGATGCAAAATTATCGTTTGCATTTATTGTTTTGATCTATTAAGCGATCAACCTCGTAACTCCAATTTGCTATTTACTACCAGTCGATCCTAACACACCCCCCAGAAATTCACCATGATGAACTTTTGGTGGAGGTGCAGGGATTTGCACCCTGGTCCTGTATAGCTTTCGCTCCTCTTCAACATTACGATATATTTATCCTTTAGTTACTACACAAAGTCAACAAGCAATCCTTCATGAAACATTTCAACAGGATGTATCTTACCATAGTACTCATTAGATACCCAAGCCTGCTCTTCTTCTATGAAATCAAACCAAGGACACACACCAAGAATAACGTTAATTCTTTTGTATTTTTCATCATTTTTTCTTACTACAGCATGCGGTTGTCCTGTATCAAAATGATACATATAGCCGGGATGCATATACATTTCTTGCATCTCTGTTGCTATCATCGTACTTTCATCAAAGTATAAAGGTATATTAATACGAAAGTTCATATAGAAGGATTCATCACGATGCCAGTGCAAATCACCAGACATCATCTCAACAATTCTACCTCTGACAATCGTACGAGGTATTTTACTAAACACCTCACCAAGGTATCCACTTTGGCAAGCAGGAGTAAGTCTGTTAAACCCGAGAGCATCGCTATAGGTGTTCTTGCCAGTCTGGTTCTGAGCGGATGGATTATAGGTCCAGGAATAATAATATTCTCTTTCCTCTTCCCAAACTTCTTTTGATACAATACCTTTTTCATGAATGAAGTCCCAAGCAGGGCCTGCACCATGATTGTTTACTATTTGAAAGAACTCTACACGTAAGTCTTTGATATTGACTTGCTCAAATATGTAGTTGCCTCTCTTACCAGCATACATCTCTGGTGGTAGATTGTATTTTCTGTTACCTAATGTTTGACAATTGATATCTATATCACTTTGTTTGAAGTCAGGATTGTATGTGATAGACAACCCACCAAGCCTCTCACTACGAAGATCTTGTTCACCATATCCTTCACCAAAGTTGGCAATCAAGAAACCATGCCATCCAAAGTTATCGAATGCTTCTTGAACTGCTTTTTGCATTTTAGATATAGGTAGATTACACTCAAGCCTGTATATTTTATATGGCCAAGCCCAAGCTCTTTTTACAGTTTCAACTCTTTCTTCGATGTCAGTTTCTCGTCGAATGAAAGAGTCTACTGTATCGACATCTGGAATGTCGCTTTTGTAAAACTTAATTGAAGACATAGATCTGGTTCTGCATACAATACAATGTTACATCAGGATCTTTATCAAATAATTTTGCTTTGATCTCATATTCATAGTCTCTAATGAACCCACTGGCATATTTAGTCATACAACCAGATGGTTCAAAACCATACTTCTCACAGCAAATCCTGAATGCCTCTTTAGGTGAATGACCTGCCCGTCTATAGACAAGGACATCCACCTTGAACTCCATAGGTCTCTTAGTCATGGTTATCTCCCATCTTCCCATTCTTCGAGATCATTGAGAAAATCATTGATCTCATCTAGTGGAATCTGATGAACAGAGTGCGCATCTGCACACATTACAACATAATTAGCTAAAGTATGTGGAATTTCATTGTGGTCTTCAAAGTTGTATTTCATAATCTCTCTCCTTATATTATTATAGTCCTATACTTCTACCACAAAGTCAACATGAAAAAAAAATAAAAAAAAATAAAAAAAAAGCGTTTTTGATGTTGACCTTCTCGTGGATATGTAGGATAGTAAGAGAATGATAAAGGGAGTTAACAACATGGCTTACATTTTTGATGACAACACTTTCTCAGATCTCTACAAAGAGGCATATGGTAGCCGTCCTAGCCAGGACAATGAGTACTACTCATCTGCTCCTGCAGAGAAGGACAGAATCTGGAGATATCTTTGTGATGTCGCAGATGAGGTCCAAGAGGAAGATGCAAGGCATGCTTCCTTTTGTGTCGCTGAGTTCGAAGACTTGGTCGTAAAGACCATTAGTCTTGGTGCTGGCGATAGAGCTACTGCTCTTCGTTGGATTACTCAAAACGATGAGTTTGAGCACATCCAAGATGTGGAACACTTTGCTTGGGAGCATAACATTCTGTTTACTCCATATGGCAAACAGCTCGTAAATGAGCTGATGGACATCTATAAACTTTAGCGTTGACCGGAAATGGAAAACGTGTATACTGTAATAATCAGATAGTGCAAAGGAGATAGACATGGCACATGAGTTAGAAATTGTAAATGGAGAAGCACAGATGGCTTATACAGGAGAAGTTCCATGGCATGGTCTAGGTGTGAAGGTTGAAGAAGATCTTTCACCAGCTGAGTTTCAGAAGGTTGCGGGTCTCGACTGGAATGTAGTTGAGCGTCCTGTGTCTGCTGAGTTCAATGGCAAGCAGATCTTTTCTGGTCATAAGATGTTGATTCGTGAGACTGATGGAAAGCCTCTAACTATCATCACTGGTGACTGGAATCCAGTTCAAAACTCTGAAGCGTTTGAATTCTTCAATGAGTTCTGTGAAGTTGGAGCAATGAAGATGGAAACTGCTGGTTCACTGAAAGGTGGACAGTGGGTCTGGGCATTAGCTAAGATGACTGAGCAGTTTGAACTGTTTGGTGGAGATCAAGTAGAAGGATATCTTCTATTCTCTAATCCACACATCTATGGTCGTGGAATTGATATCCAACAGACAATTACTAGAGTTGTTTGTAACAATACTATTCAAGTTGCATTGAATGGTGGTTCTAAGAACAAAGTAAGGTTCAATCATCGTCGTGTATTTGATGCAGACTTAGCTAAAGAGCTTCTTGGTCTTGCTTCTGATAAGCTACAGAACTTCAAAGATATGGCTCAGTTCTTAGGTACAAAGTCTTACAAAGACGATATTGTAAAAGAATACTTTGATGAAGTATTTCCTGGTTACAGTAAGAAGACTGAAGATCGCAAGCCTTCTAAGAATGCTCTGAGAGCTTTTGAGGTGCTTGAGACCCAACCTGGTGCAGAGTTTGCAAAAGGTTCATGGTGGCAAGCTCTTAATGCTGCTACATATCTTGTTGATCATGAGATTGGCAAGTCTCAAGAAGCTAGATTAACTTCTAACTTCTACGGAGCTAACAAACAGCTTAAAACTCGTGCATTAGAGAAAGCTCTTGAATATGCTTCGTAACATTATTCTAGTCGGTGCTTCAGTTGCTCTTTTGAGCACTGAGGCTTTGGCTGGACCTGATCCTTGTAATGTAAGAAAGACTACCACTGTCACAACTGATAAGAATGGTAAAGAAGTTCTTACAAGCAAGATCACTGCTGATTGTGGATTTGATGCTAATGCTCTTGAAAGAACAAGAAAGCTCGAAGAACAATTGCAAATCATTACTGGGCGGTTGGAAACTATGGAGAAAGCAAATGCTCCACAACCAGGACCTAAAGTGTATGCACAACCTGTAGAACCTGTACAGAGAGTTGTGTTGTTGGGCCCTGTTGACAAAGATCCGCTTTTGATAGACTATAAAGGTAAGAGAGTACCTCGTTGGAATACTAAAGCATTCTTTCGAGGTCTGGTAAAAGGCTTTCGTGAAGGGAGTTCATAATGAATAAGCCGCTAATGATTGGAGTATCTGGTCTTGCATTATTGGGACTTAGTGCTTGTGGTTCTACTAACATATCAAGTTTAGAAGAGACACCACCTTATGGTGCTAAAGCTCTGTATGCATATAATGTCAAAGCTAACAAGGAGCAAGTTGAGAAGATTCCTGATTGGTATCTCAAGCCTCCTAAAGAAGAAGATAGTGTGTATGCTGTAGGTACATCTGCTACACCAGATCTTCAGCTATCTGTTGATATGGCTGTATTGATGGCTAAAACTACTCTAGCTGATAGGTTTCAGAGTCAACTGAGATCTCAGACTAAGAACTTTATTGCTAAGGTTGGTACTACTGCTGTAGACTCCTCTGTGATAAATGAACTAGAAAGAGTAACTAAAAACCTGATTGCAGATACAGATGTTTCTGGTTATAGTTTGGTTGAGAATGTTGTACAGTCTGCTGGTAACCAGTTTCGAGCATATGTATTGCTGAAGTATAATGACGAAGAAGCTAGTAAAGTTCTAGTTAATCGTCTGAAGAAAGATAGAATGTTGATGGCTAAACTTCGATCTAATTCTGCATTCAAAGAACTAGATGAGAATGTTGAAAAGTCTAAGAAAGAAACAAAAGATGAGAAGCAAGCTATTATCAACTCTTATACTCAGTAGTATGTTAGCAGCGAGTCCGGCTCAAGCTATTGAGCCTCTCTCGATTGCTGCTAGTGTTGTTGGTGGGTCTATTTTTTGTAAGATGATATCATGTAAAACTGTTGTCAATAAGACAGAATTGATAGATCTTTATAAGACTAGACAGTATCAACTTGAGCGCTTCAACGATATCAGAAAGAATGGATTGAAACTTAACTTTGATGAAAAGATATGTAGAGCTGTTCCTGATACCGATGGAGGTCTTTGTTATGAAAATGGAAAATGGAGTATTGTAAAATGACTGGTTTAGAAATTGCTGCTGGTGTAGCTGCTACAACTGTATTGTTACCTTTTGCTGTGTTAGGTGTAACTGGGGTTATATACTATGGGTTTACATTTGTTAGCAAGACATTTGAAGTTGCTAGTGAAGTTGCTAGCAACATTATTATGTTTCCTTTTACCTAGGAGTTATTATGGTTAGTAGAAACGAAGTGTTTTCTTTCTTGGATAAAGTTAGAGATTCTAAAACAGCTAATATATTTGATGCCTGTAAGATGTTAGAAAACCATTTTGGTATGACACCAGAGGAAGCCAAGATGGATTTCTATCAATGGGCTCAACAATTACAAAGAGAAGAAGATGCCAAGAACCAAGAAATCGATTCGTCCATCAACTCAGGATGGACGGCCAAAGAGGAAGAAGTTCAGGAAACCTCTGACTAAAGAGCAAAAAGCTGAACGTGTAGAGCGTTTGGCTAAAGCTCGAGCTGCAAAGGCTCCTTCTGAACATAAATCTGTTCACTATTCTGTGAGCAGAGACGAATCTGACCCTGTAAACGTAAAGAGTGTTAGAGCATGGATAAAGTCTAATCAAGAAAGACTTAGTTCTGCAAAGCAAAGCAAAAAACTTAATCCTAAAGATAAGAATATTGCTAACGAAGTAAACATTCTTGAAACTTACATCCATAACTTACAATCATACCTTCGTACTGGCATATGGCTTGACTTTAGGTGGGGTGAGAATATGGAAGGTAAGATACAAAGAATCAATAAAGTCAAAGCATATCACTGGCATCCAAGAGATCCATTCTTAGGAATGGTAAGGAGAGATGTTGGTGTATGGTATGATGATATTGGTCTCTGGACAAAAGAAATGGACGAAGAGTACTATGGAGTCCGTAAGATTGAAGAAAAGCCTAAAAAGAGGAAAGTGCGTACTAAGAGAAAGCCTAAATAACATGGATAACAATGTTCAAAGGGCGGCTATGTCAAACGTAATACAGTTCCCAGTAAAGAACTACAAACCGCATGTTCCTCAAACAGAAAAAGAACTAAAGGCTCATGCTGAAGCTATCAGATTGAAGTTTATACAGCAACATGCTGTAGACTTTGCATTTGACTGCTTTAGGTCATTAGAGACCCATGGTTTTGATCTTAGAAGTGATCCAGAAATAAAATATGATTTAGTATTGATCAGCGAAGCAATAAAATCTGCAATGTGTAGATCATTAGAACAAAAACATCCTTTACAGGAATTTGCTCAAAATATTATCAACTTGAAAGAAGCTGATATTGACTTTGCAGACTTCGATGAAGAGGAAAACTGACACACTGGAGTAGTTATGATTTTAGTTGATATGAACCAAGTGATGATTTCCAACTTGATGGCACAGATAGGAAGTCACCACAACATTGAACTTGATGAAGACTTAGTAAGACATATGGTTCTGAATTCTTTGAGAGGATACAGAAACAAGTTCTACCAAGACTATGGCGAGTTGGTTATCTGTTGTGATGATAAAAACTTCTGGCGCAAAAAGACATTCCCTTACTACAAGGCCAATCGTAAGAAAGCTCGTAATGAGTCTGACTTAGATTGGAGTAATCTGTTTGCATGTCTCAATGCCATAAGAGATGAAATCAAAGAGTACTTTCCATATAAAGTTATACAGATTGAGACTGCAGAAGCAGATGATATAATTGGTACGATTATACATGACATTGAGGGTTCTCATCTCATGAATGGACAATCAAAGCCAATACTTATTATGTCTGGCGATAAAGACTTTATACAACTACACAAGTATAGTAATGTCAGTCAATATGATCCTGTTCGTAAGAGATGGATCAAGTTTGACAATCCAGAAAAATATTTGATAGAGCACATATGCAAAGGAGATAGAGGTGATGGTGTTCCAAACATTCTATCTAAAGATGATTGCTTTATTAATGGTCGTCAAAAACCATTGCGATCCAAAGTACTAAATACTTTTATTGATATGAGAAATATTGAAGAAGTTGAAAACAGCTTAACTGAACATAAAACAAATTGGAACAGAAACCGAAGACTTGTTGATTTGTCTTTAGTTCCAGACTTCATAAAGAATGAAGTCATCTCTCAGTACAAGCAAGAACACAATATAGAACGTGATCAACTCTATGGATATTTCGTAAACAAAAGATTGAAAACATTAATGGAAAACATAGGTGATTTTTAATGGCTTATACTAAAGCTCTGTATGAGATTATTGATGAAGTTCGTAAATCAAAGAACGTAAAAATCAAAGCAGAGATTCTACAAAACAACGAGTCAACTGCATTGATTGACTTACTCCAGCTTACATACAATCCAAGTATAAAATGGCTCTTACCAGAAGGTAAACCTCCTTATACTCCTGCAGAAGGTGTTGATGAGGATGGACAAGGCACTGACCTAGAAGGTGCTCTTATTGGTAAGATGCGTCAGATGAAATACTTCATCTCTGTAGATGGTAATGTACTTGAAAACGTACCGCCAGCTAAGAGAGAAGTTGTATTCATTCAACTACTTGAAACTGTTGCACCTAAAGATGCACTATTGGTATTGGAAATGAAAGAGGGAAGTATAAAAGGCGTTTCTCCAACCGTTGTTAAGAAAGCATTCCCCCAAATTCAAACTGAATAGGAGATTACAATGTCATCCCCATATGAATACGATCAAGAGGATGAGATCAAAGCTATAAAGTTTAAACAAGCTGATTTAGCTAGGAAACAGGAAAACCGTATCAAAAATGCACTACGCACTAAAGATATCAACTACATTATGGAATTAGAAGACGAAGTGTAATGCCAATATACACAATTGAAGATACCAAGACTGGTAAGACATATGATGTCAATGTAAAATGGACTGAGCTTCAGAAACTGTTAGTACAAGAACCTCATCTAAAGAAAGTAGTCACAGCTCCAATGATTGTAGGAGGAGTTGGAGGATTCAAAACAGATTCTGGCTGGAAGGACCTACTCAAGACAGTTAAGAAAGGATCTGGTGCTGGAAATACGATTGACGTATGATGGCACGTAGACTTACTAAACGTCAAAAGCGTATGCTTAGACAAGAAGGTGTATTTGATGGTCACCATATGACCACAGGTAAATTTAATATCTTAGACATAGAGCGTAAGTTTAAACTTACTGATACACAACTTGATGTTATGGATGCATACGATCAAGGTAATCACTTAGTGCTCCATGGTATGGCTGGTACTGGTAAAACATTTCTATCAATGTATCTTGCATTGAATGAGATAGAGTTTATGGCAAGTCAAAAAGACTTGTTGACTGGTCCACAAAAAGTATATATTGTAAGATCAGTAGTTCCCACAAGAGACATGGGTTTTTTACCTGGTAATTGGAAGCAGAAAGCTGCGGTATATGAGGATCCCTATAGACAGATAGCCTCAGAGTTGTATGGTCGTGGAGATGCATATGATATACTATCTCACAAGAATATGGTTGAGTTTATTACTACCAGCTTTGTAAGAGGTACTACGTTTCGTGATTGTGTTATCATAGTTGATGAAATGAATAATATGAACTTCCATGAGCTTGACAGTTTAATCACTAGAGTTGGAGACAACTGTAGGATAATATTTTGTGGTGATTATAGACAATCTGACTTATCAGATAGTAAGGATAAGGATGGATTATTGAGCTTTCTAAAAATACTAAATAACATTAGATCGTTTACAAGTTTTGAATTTGGTATAGATGATATCGTACGATCAGGTATTGTCAAAGAATATATTATTGAAAAGAGTAAACTATATAATGTTTAAACATACTCTAGTTGAGTTTGATGAGCTAGAATCTGAAACCAAAAATGGAAAAAGATTTTACATCACACCAGATGGTAACAAGTATCCATCTGTAACTACTGTTTGCAGTTTAGCCACAGTTCAAAAGATCAAAGAGTGGCGTAAAAGAGTAGGTAACGAAAAAGCTAACAAGATATCTGCAAAGGCCTCTAGTAGAGGTACAAAGGTACATAAGTTAGTTGAAGACTACGTTGGCAATAAAGAACTAAACTTTGAAGACGTACTTCCTGTTAATCTATTCATGTTTAAACAGATCAAACCTATATTAGATACCTATCTTGAAAATGTATATGCAATAGAATGTCCATTGTATAGCGACTACCTTGAGACTGCAGGTCGAGTTGATTGTATTGGTACTTTCAAAGGTAAGCCTGCAATAATTGACTTCAAGACAGCTAACAAAAGAAAGCAGAGGTCTTGGATTCACAATTACTTTATGCAAGAAGCAGCATACGCAGTTATGTTTGAAGAAAGAACAAAGATTCCTATATCAAGGATTGTAACTGTTATTGCTGTAGAACAAGACGAACCGCAGTTGTTTATAGAAAAAAGAGACGACTATATTCATCTCTTTCAAGAATATAGATCTCTATACAAGGAGAAATACAATGTATAAAATATTAGCTGTAGTAGCTATGTTATTTGGTTTAACAACTACAGCGATTGCACAACAAAAACCACCAACTATGCAAACTATGAAACCAGTATTGTGTATGGAAACTAATGCGCTGTTGAAAATGTTCACTGATGATAAGAAAGAACAACTCTTATCTAAGTTCAGTGACCCTCTTCACAATACTATAGGTATGGTTTGGATAAACAAAGATTCTAATAACATACACGTTATTGAACTTGCACCTGGGATGGGTGGAGCTATGGGTTGTATAGTAGTATATGGTGAAAAAGCTACGCTCGAAGAGACAAAGTAGCTTCTGGAAATCTTTCTTTCCATTCATCAACAGTAATGTATCTCATACCATAAGGTTCATTGCCTTCAGTAGCTAATACCTGCCATGCTTTCCAATTGTTTTCATCTGGAAATGTTTGATACATTTTATCTGGAACAACATAAAAATTTGTATCATATGCTTGGTTGAAAAACCTACAAATGACTTTCAGAGGACGTATCCTTTGAACATGCTCCATAGTCATTATCATTTTGTTTGCACCTAAAGAATGTACCTTTGATGCCATCTTTCTTTGCTCTGGAAACAAATAGTAAGACTTAGCTGGCCAGTCTGCCTTGTATACTGACCTTTGTACTGGACCCAATAGTTCTGTTGTTCTCTTACGAAACTTAGGTGCAACATATAACCTGGTCATTACTCTGTATATTCCAACAGGAAAGTTATGTTTCTGCACAGCTGCACAACACCATATCTC
>CEOA01005018.1_pt1 | contig 12006 bp, 16 predicted proteins | sample 530251 | NCBI WGS metagenome assembly CEOA01 (sample SAMEA2619838, study PRJEB7988) | marine metagenome | biome: marine biome (ENVO:00000447); feature: surface water layer (ENVO:00002042); material: "saline water (ENVO:00002010), including plankton (ENVO:xxxxxxxx)" | depth 5 m
TTTACCAGAGTCTGCTAAATCATCTACTAATATAACTTTATTACCCAGATTAGGAGTTGTCTTGGCTAACGAATTAGAAAAAATTAATTGTCCTTGTTTATCTTTCACTTTATCTCCATGATAAGATTCAGCAGCCATAATAGCTAATGGAACATCAAACAATCTAGCAAATACATCTCCAACTCTCAACCCCCCTTTTGCTATACACACAACTTGATTAAATTCAAAACCATCACCGTGTATTTTTTTTGCTAACTTTTCAATATCTCTTTCATATCGATCCCATGATATATTTAAACCAGTCATTTTTTCTCCTTTATTCCAAATGATAATAATAGTCTTGATGAGTCTGGATATGCTGCATGATGTATTCCTTTTGGAATATAAAGCCATTCACCTCTTTTTAATCTTTTAGATATAGTTGATCTAGTAGTCATAGTTTTCTTTATATCATCATAATCACAACCATCTTCAAATACTCTCCAATTGCATTCACCCATTACTTGAACTACAAATACTGTCATTCCATCAGTGTGAGGAGGAGATGCTCTTGAATTTATCCCTAGTCCTGCATACACATGGACAGAATCCATTTTTAGATTAAAATTTTCTATTTGTTTTTTAACATAAGACATCAAAGGGAAAAATAAATTTTTTCGTTCAAAATTTAATCCAACAAATATTTTTCTTGTGTCTTGACTACGTTTATTAGTATTTGGATGACGAGCTATACTATCAAACCATGGTATTATTTGATCCCATGTTGGATAATAATCGTCGTTGATTTTAAACTTACCTTGTTGTACTTTATCAGGGGAAAAGTTCATAATTTTATTGCTAATATAATTAAAATACCAATTAACAGTATGTTGGTTAATATCATTTGAACACATAATATTAAATGATACCATACCCATCTGTGTTTATATAAAGTATGAATATTTACTTTAGTGTCAACATCTGCAGAATCCAATAATTCTCTTTCAATATTATCTTCAGGTTTTTTTATAGTAGGTGAAAGAGATTTTATACTATTTGTAAATTGTTTCAACCAATCCATAATTACTTGTTTCCAATATTATATTTTGGACATAACTCCCACTGATCTTTTTCTTTAAATGGTAAAATTTTTATTAATCTTAATGGAGCACAATCAAGGTTTGTTTTAGTTATTTCAACCAAACCCCAATCACTCATAAGTGTAGCAATTGTATTTCGTCTTTGAATATCTGATAATTCTAAGTTAGCTTTTTTTCCATCTAACATAAACAATTCTTTAAAATGTACAATGAAGTATCTACCTTGTTTATGCAAAATGTGACACGATTGAAATAGCTTTTTATCTTTCCTAGATGCTACTCCAATTCGTGTAAGTGTTTCTCTGACTTTAAGAAAATCATCTGGTTCGTTTAAAGTTACTTCCAACATATCTGCTGGAGACCACTCTACAATATTATTTTCTTCCACCTTTACTCACCTTCTCTGTTATAATTTTTATTTGTTCAGGTGATAGGAGATGCCAGACTTGGCGTGCTTTATCATTGCTGTAGCCATAGTATTTTTTGATCACCTCAATATCACATTCCGTTTCAGGTTTAATCCATTTGGAAAATCTGTTACGCTTTCGAACGATATTTATAAGAAAGTGATATTGGAGTTTATTACTAATATGGTGGAAACGATTCATTATATTTGCCATACCAACAGTATCATAAAAATATGATAATGATCTATTAATCATAAAAGGAGCATAGACTTTTTCAGCTATGTCATCTTCCATAATATCTTTTTTAGATGTATTAATACTATTCAAATATTGAAAAGGGTTCATTATATTGTTTGTTCTATTCCACTATCTTGCCAGGGCCATTCAAGTTTTTCTTCAGCTTTTTCTATTTCCTCTTTAAGATCTTGTACAGTTATCTCTTCTGTATTAGGATTCTTATTAATATGATAATCATTCAAATATACTTGAGGTACAGTAGTATGTCCTCTTTCTTTAAGGAATTTTCTAGCATTATATGAATGAGAAATATCTATAGTATAGTATTTTTTTCCTATTTCGTCAAGCATTGATTTCATTATTGTACAAAAACCACAATGAGGTTGGGTGTAAAGAAATATACTCATTTTTTTCTTCTCCTGTGTGAGTAAATAGTCTTGGAATAAATGCATGATCCATTATCTATTTTCATATTTCACCTATTGATTTTAAACCAGTTATATCAGGTTCTTTATCCGACCCAAACATACTGCAATAATGTATATTTTGTTTTATTCCTTTAAATAAAATATTGTCAGCTGTATATACATCATAATTAAATTGATTACAATACTTTTCCCATTTAAATTCTCTTTCTACTTGAGAAGAATGTCTAGTCCAAAAAATTGTATCTATTTTAGTATCAAGTAATAAATCCCATGGCATTTGATCTAATATTTTTTTTTCTTCTTTGTAAAACTTTCTAGTTAGATTTCCTGGATAATAACTAGTTTTATATGCTCTTACAAAAACTCTTAATACATTTGAAGGTAATTCAGGGTATTGTTTAAAAAAATATCCGTAGCAAGGAATATTTTGTTTATGCCAAACTATAGATAATGTTTTATCTAATTTTGTTAATTGATCAAATGTATATGGATTATCTTGTAATTTTGATTTAAAATTTTCTTCACAAGATGCTGTGTAAATAAATTGTTTTACTAAAGGATAGTTTGGATCTTTACTAATACAAACATCTAAACCAATTGTACTTGAATGATGAATGGCCATTATATTGTTATTTCTTGATTTCTTTTTACTTTACGTAAATTATCATCTACTTGTATATTTTGTACTTTATGAGTTTCTATTTCAAAAGGAAATGTAATATTTTCTAAAAATAATTTTCTTCTCATTTCTCCTGTAAAATAAACTTTACATGATTTTTTTTCTTTTCTGCATAATGCTAATGAAGCTCCTGCTTCTATTGCTAGCTTTTCAATTTGTTCTGGATATACTTTATCACCACAATTATCCATTTTAAACATATTATATTTTCTACCAACAATCTTAAATCCATTTGTGTATTGTTCTACTAGATCACCAGAATACCACCAATCTTTTTGTGTTTTATATTTACACACAATTTCATTATCTTGTATTTTAAAATCAATGTTTGGATTTATATCATCATAACAATAATCATCTTGTAACTCAGTAGACATAATTATAGGAGGAACTTCAGATGATCCATATGCTGTATCAACTCTTTTGGCTCCTTTAGATCTCAAATCTTCCATAAGATGATTAGGAGTAATATCACTACCAACTTGCATGTGTTGAATAAAAGACAAATCTACGTTTTTCCATGATTTATGTTTGTGCCATGTTTTCCAAACATTAGGAAGTATAAGAGTATGTGTTGGTTTTATTTCTAGTAATCTAGATACATAATGATCTACTGTTGTTTCTATAAATAAATCACAATTAGATTCTTGAGCTAAAAATAAAGCCATGGAAGTAAATCCAATTCCTCTTGGACTGTACAGTCCTAATAATACAGATTTTGAATTTAAATTCATATACTGAACATTATATTTTGCTATATCTGTCATAAGTTCAGATGAATGTGAAAATATTTTAGGAGTACCAGTAGTACCAGACGAAGACACTGTAACTTGTCTATTACTTAAACCTTTTATTATACTTTCATAAACTTTTTTATTTTTACTAATTCCGTATGGAACTCTATCAATATAAATCATCTTTCACTCATAGCCTCTTCTAATACTTCATTATGTGTTCTTCCACCATACAGATATTTTTTACTCCAATCATATACATGAGGAGCTATCTTAGCTATTTGCTGACCTTTTTGTTTTATATAATTATAATCTATTTCAGCTAATTTTAACAAATCTTTATCAATTTGTAAATCACACAGTTTATCATCCCATCTATCTAAGTACATTTGTTGATCAGCCCATTGAAAATCTAGAAAGAAATTAGCTCCAAGATATCCTCTTGGACTTCTATATTCCTTCCAATTCTTTTTTATATGATCATTATCAATTCCATATTGTCCCCATTTTCTCCAAAATTCAGTATCACGTCTTTTACTTAGAGTGTAATGATAACATATAAAATCACTTATCTGACTATGAAGTTTGTGTATTTCTCTTGTGACAGCTTTTTTTGTAGATTCTTTTATAATCGATCCTTTATATTTTTTTAAAGCATGATTAAGCATTTGCATTCCTGCTTGGCCAACATATACTACATTAGCTTCCATAGGATCTACAAATCCTTGAGACATTCCTATTCCTATAACATTTTTATCCCAACATTTATCATAATATCCTTGTTCCCATTGAATTAATCTAGGTTCAGCTAAAAATTCATAACCATCCCAATAACTAATAAAGTCTTCTCTTGCTTTATCTTTATCATAAGTATTAGCATCAAATATGTAACCTGAACCCATTCTACTAAAAAGAGTAATAATAAATTGCCAGCCAGCTTCTCTAGCATAACTTTGGGTGTAGGGCTTCATTTCATTATATGGATCCTTATACTTTAAAGGAGCTACCCAAGCACTTTGTGTAGGTTGTTGATCAATATGTTTAAACTTTACATCCATTCCTTTAAGAAGTACTTTATGAAATCCTGAACAATCAACATATAAATCAGCTCCACACTTTAATCCATTTGCTAATGATAATTTATTCACATATCCATCAGTGTCATAATGAACTCCATTAATATGAGATTTTATCCATTTTACTCCAAGTTTAAGAGCAGATAAGTCTCTAATTATTTTAGGAAATCTTGCAGCATCTGCATGCCATGTATAACTTCCATATCCACCAGTAACTTTATAGTTATCATTATAACGAGCAGATCTATTAGCCATAGATGGATAATATTGCTCCATAGTATACTCACCTTGCTCATGCCATTTATATTTTCCTGATCTTACTAAATGATACCAATAATCTCTACTTTTTTCATCTATACCAAATTTGTTATTATTATCATTAAAATAATCTTCATCAGTTCTTTGATGATATAAATTATTTTTAAAGACATTTGTTCTATGAGTAAAACTAAAAGTATAATAATGTTGATATTCTTTTTTAGCATTCCAATGATCAGTTACGTGTCTCATAGGTGTTTCTGTATTCCATCCAACAAAATGATTTCCCATTTTATGAATACCATGAACATTACTTAACCACTGACGTTCATCAATACCCAACCAACTCAAAAGTTGACCAAGTTGAGGAACCATACTTTCACCAACTCCTAATATAGGTACTTTATCAGATTCTATTACTGTGACATCAATGTCACGATTAAACTTTTTTAAATATGCGGCTGTAAACCATCCAGCAACTCCACCTCCTACAACAATGATAGATTTTACATCAGTCTTCATATTTTGCCTCCTCCCATGATTGCCTTATACAAACTAATGCTTGTTCTTCTTCTAAATACATTGATCTTGCATCAACTGCTAAAACACATTGATCAGCAATATTAAACGCATCAATTTGTTCTGCAGTATATCCTCCTGTTGATAATGAAGAAACTAAAACTAAATAATATATATAGCTCATTTGAACTCCACATTGGCCATTATTTCAGTTAAACATGCTACTGTATTAAGTTCGTGATCTGCTACAAAAGCATCTTTATATTGATAATCCGCTAAAATTAATACTAATTGAGGAATGCTTTTAGGTACAATAATTTCATTCATATTATCATATAATCCTCTAAAAATAGCAACTGTATCTATATCCATATGATTAACAACCCAAGTTCTCATCTTCTTAAAGTCTTTAGCTTTTAAATATTTAGCTAAATCTGTAAAAGTATTAACATTACCAATACTATCTATCGAAGAAATACTACATCCCTTCTGACAAAGACTTTGAGCTTGATTAAGTACTCTTCTCCAATCAGGAGCATACTTCATAATGAGATCAGCTGCAGCTTTAGGTTCAGTTTTTACATTCTCTTTGTCTAATATAGACATAAAGTGTTTATGAAATTGAGCTGCTAGTTGAGCTAAATCTTTTTTAGTTGTATTGAATTCATATGTAGAACATCTTGAATGTAGAGGTTCTATAATTCTATTTTTAAAATTACATGTAAAAATAAATCTACAATTACTTGCAAACTCTTCGATAAAACCTCTAAGAGCTGGTTGAGTAGATTGTGGGTTAAGATAGTCAGCCTCATCAAGAATAACTACCTTAACACCACCAGACAAAGATACACTAGAAGCAAACTGTTTTATTTTACCTCTTAGTGTATCAATGTTACCTTCCTCTGAGCCATTGATCATTATATAATCCAAGCCGAGTTGCCTACACAATGCTTTTGCAACAGTAGTCTTTCCAGTTCCTGCAGACCCTGTGAATAACATATTGGGCAACTCGCCATTATCTACAATTGCTTGAAACACGTTTTTTAACGGAGGAGGAAGAATCGTGTCTTCAATTGTCTGTGGACGATATTTTTCAACCCAGAGGAAGTGTTCACTTATACTTTTGTTCATAATATCTTTCATAATCTAAAGGAAGATTTACATCTTCATAATCAATATAGTAATCATTATACATTATTTTTGATCCAAGTAGCAACGAATAATATTTTGGATTATTTAAATTACTATCCCATGGTGCACCAAAAGCAAATGTAAATTTGGTATTAGTATGAGTGTTTAACATATAATGTGGCCATCTACCACTCATTATAAATGGTTTATCTATTTCTTCTTTTAAAGATATATCTCCTTGATCTGACATAAAGACTAAATCATCTACATTACCTTGTAAAACATATCTAAACTTATGCTGTAATGTTGAAAACATTTCTGGACTACAATCTATGTGTGGAGGATTAGCTTGACCAGGTTTAGTAGTAATGATCATTATTCTACTTTTGCCTGTGTAAGGAAATACTACATCTTCAGACCATTCTTTTAAAGATGGAAAATCATTAGCATATGGAGTCCATTGATAATCAGTCTTGTCAGCTGAATGCATTAAAGGCACATGCCAACAATTACGAAAATCATCTCTTATTATATTTTGATAATCTATATCATTTAGTTTATCTAAACAATCAAGAGGAGGGTTTTCTATATCTAAAGGTAAATATAGAAGTTTCTCAAACATTATTTTTGAGGAGCAGGAGGAACCGGTTGAGGTTGTTGAACATTACCACCAGCTTGATCTTGTTGATACTGCTCAGAAATTTGTATGAATTGTACTGCTTGATCTCTTAACTGACCAAGTGTAGACAACTCCTCACCTTTTATAGCTCCTCTTTGAACCATTGTATCAATAACAGCTACTGTTGATCTACAGATTCTATTTCCAAGATCATAAGTAGGAGCATGTGATTCATGTGCTAGTTTTACTTCATCTTCTTTTGCCATCATTTATCTCCATGTTTTGATGATTTTTCTAATGCAATCCAATATGTAAGATTGCCTGCTTCGTTAGTAAATTGAGAAATAAGTTTCTTTGATATCTTAACTTTATAGTCATCAGATACCATTCTTAGATTAGCTATATTTAGTATGTATTTAAATGACTGATCTTTATAATCTCCATCCACTTCTACGCTGTATGTATTAGCTGATGCGTTTTCTGGATCTACAACAGATAACTTAACACACCCTTCAGATGGTTCAATCATAAGTTCGCCATGAGAAAATATACCAGCTGCTCTTTTGATAGAATTGAGAGTATTAACATCTAAATTAAACCATACATCTTCTTCTGGCATAACTATTGGTTTATTAGGAGTAGTTAACATTTCAGTATCAGCATAATAATATTTTACTACTTCTCTACCACTTTGACTACTGACATGCATATATGATTGATCTAATTGTATGCGAGGAGTATCTACTAGATTCAATACATTGAGAAACTCTTGCAAATCATATATTCCTATCAATGTAGAAAATTTTTCAGGTATAGCTGCCTCCGCTAATATATTTTTAGCTTCAGATATTGTCATTAGTTTCTGACCAGGTTTGATAACTATATTTGAATTTATACTAGCAAAGTTCTTTAATATATTAACTGTATTAGCACTTATTTCCATTATTTTATCCTACTAAAATTTTTGTGTTTCATCATTTCTATTTTATGAGCAAACTTACCATCAAGTAAATCACCTTTGTGAGATATAATAAAAACATTTGTATCATCTTTAAGAGTATAAATGATTTTCATAAGATTGTCAACACCTTCGTGATCTAGTGATGAATCAAATGTTTCATCCAGAATTAATAAGTTAGTTGCTACACTATGTTTCATCTTAGCTATCTGACGCCAGGTGAAAAGTAATGCTAAGTCTATACGTTGTTTTTCCCCTTCTGAGAACGAATCATATGTGAAGTTATCTCTAAACCGTGATTTGATAGTTTCTTGAAAAGTTTCATCTAAATTAAACGATACAAAGAAATCTAATATTTGTAAATATTGATTACACAGTTTATTAATAACAGGCAAGTATTGTTTTATTATTTTTGTTTTTATGCCTGTATCTCTAAGCATTTGAGATATTACTTGATCATAATTGTATTGTTCATTAAGAACTAATTTTTGTTCTATTAAGTCTTTATCGGCTGTTTGTAATTCTTCTAGTTCAGATTTAGCTGATTCCATATCAGCTGATTGTCCAATATTTTCTATTTCAGATAATGTTCTGTTAATATAAGATTGATATTGGTCTATAGATTGATTGTTAGCATGTAAATCTGATTGATATTGTCTAATAATTTTTAATTCTTGTTCTAACGAATCTAAATTATCTTGTTTATTATTCAGGTTATTATCAGCTTTAGTCATAGCTTCTTGTAAGTCTTTAGCTTTATTTTTTCCTGTTTCAATACGCTGATTCTTTACCTCTATTGTTATAGACTGATCACAAGTGGGACATATGTCATTATCTTCAAAAAACTTTACTTCTTTTACTATCTTATTAACTTGTGTAGAAAACTTTGTTTTGTAAGTATTAAGTTGAGATATAGCTGATTGTGTTTGAGTTATTTGTGTTTCTGTAGTTTCTAAATTGTCATCTATTTTTTTAGATAGTTCATTGTTGGTTGACTGTATCTTTTCTATCTCTTGTCTATATTCTTCAATCTGATTTTGCTTTTCTACTTTAGCTTCTTTGTTAAGAGCTTCTATATCTTTAATATATTTTTTTTGTGATATTATTTTAGTTTTAGCTACTTCAATATTATGAGATATATTTCTTATTTGTTCTTTTAATGCAGATACTTTCTCTTTCAGTAAAGAATTCATTTTACTGAATACATTAATGTCCAGAAGATCCTCAATCACATCTCTCCTATGTTGTGCTGAGAGTTGCATGAAGGGAATGAAGGAGGAGGACCCTAGCACAACAATCTGATGGAAACTTTTATGGTTAAGTTTCAGGATATTGCTTTCAAGAATCTTCTGGTACTCTTTGGCATGTGAATTCTGATTCAGCATCACATCACCTTTCCAAATTTCAAAAAGATTAGGTTTTATACCTCTCACTATTTTGAAATCTGAACCCATTACGTTAAATTCTACTATTACTTTTGTACCTTTGTTATTAATACTATTAACCAGTTGAGCTTTGGATATATTTCTATGAGCTCTACCAAATAATGCAAAGGCTAAAGCATCTAACATAGTAGATTTACCGGAACCATTATGACCTATTACTAACGTAGTAGGATGACTAACGAAGTCAATCTCAGACCAATTATTTCCTGTAGAAAGGAAATTTTTCCACTTCAACGATTTGAATGTAATCATGCTATTTCTAAAGTCTGAGCTTCTGTCATTAAATCAGATACTTGTTTTTTAATACGATCTTTATCCAGATCAGTATCAACAGCATCTATATAACTATACAACAAACTTGAAGTATCCTCAACAGATATTTCACCATCATCTACATTTTCTCCTAAAAATTCATTAAAATTTTCAGCTATTTTTAATTCTAATATGTCTCTATTTTGTACACGATCAATAAACTTATCAAATACAAAGGAATCTTTTTTATTGATTACTACTACTTTTACAAACTTACCGTCAATATTATCAAGATTATAATGAAGATAATCTTGTTGGGAATCATCATATATTATTCTATGAAATAACGTATGAGGATTTTTGATCGCTGTAAGTTCTCTTGTAGCAGTATCTAAAATATGAAAATGTTTATCATCATGTGCATCATTCCAAAAAAACTCCATTTGAGAACCTAAGTAGAATATATTACCATCTTGAGATTTTACATGAAAATGACCAGATAATACTCTTTCGAATCTTTTAAATAAATCTTTTTCTAAACCATGTTCATTTTTCATACCTCTTAACATTTCAAAACCTTTTATTTCAAAATGTCCAGCTAACCAATCACACTTAGCATTGTTTATGAAATCCATACATTGTTTTTCATTTTCTGAATCAATCCAAGGTACTAATCCTAAATTAAAACCATCATAGTCCATAACTTTTGGTTCTTGGACAATAGTTATTTCATTCATGTAATGACCAAGCAATTCTTTTAGAGAATTTATATCACCAGTATTTTTATAATAGGTGTCGTGATTGCCACGAATAATATCCATGTGGATACCGTGCTGTCGTAACGGTTTAAGAAATGAATACCTGTTACGATTAAGAGCCCTGAAATTAATGAATTTTCGATTGTCATAATAATCACCAAGGTGCAAGATATGGCTAATATTGTTTTCCAAAAGATAAGGAAAAAATACATCAGAATAAAATTTCTCTGCGTTATCGATAAATATGTCGCTGCTATTGCGAATGCCACAGTGGGTATCATTGATTATTGCTACTTTCATTTATATGTTTGCCCAAACAACTGTAACTGTAAGTATTACTAATGTTACTACAGCTACTGATAATAATATTACTGGAAAATGTTTCATTATAAAAACTCACTCAAATCTGAATCTGCTATACTAGATCTTTTCATTCTTTTTTGTTTACGTTTTTCTTCTTCCATAAACACTTTAAATTCTGTATCTTTTGCCTTTACATCATCTATCCTATTCTTCAAAGTGTCAACAAAATTTCTTACTACTGTATTAGATGTACCATCTCCACTTGGATCATCTATATATTCTTCTATGCCAGAAGATTTTATATATTTCATTTTAATATCTTGTTGTTTCTTTTCTTTTGCTATACGTCGTAAAAAAGCATACCAAGATATTTGTGTGAAATAAGCAAAGGCATTTGGATTACCAGTTCTTGTAGCTGCTTCAATATTATAATTTTTTATAGCCTTCAAACAGTTTTCAATAGCATCCATAACCATTTCTTCTCTATACGTATATCGTATAAAGTTAGATTTATAAGATAATCCTTCAGCAATCTTTAAAAAACATTTAGCTATGTAATCTGGAACAATAGGAAGCTGTTCATTATTATTTTTAGATTGTTCTACAGTGACACAATAATCAACTACAGCTTGTGAAAATTCTTTATTATTTACATAATGTTTGTTTTGAGTCTTTGCCATAATATACCTCAGTTTATAATATTATACTACAATTATTACTTACAGTCCACAATAAAATAGTTGTTGACCAATTACATTTTTTGGTGGATAATAAGACACCAGTCTTCGAGGGCAGTATATCTAGTGAAGGGTTGGTTTTTTTGGATATAATGTAACTACATTACTATGTTCATCAATAAAATCTTCTTCTAGATCTTCTTCATTAACTGTAATCTCTGGACTATTTTTTTTATTTAGTTTTTGTGTAAGTTTGTTAATTTTTTCAACAACTTCTTTTTCTGACATTTCTGATTCTTTGACAGCAGAATGATAATGTTTTAATACAGGAACTGATGGATTTGCTTCTCCTATAATTGACATAGCATTAAGTGCTATTAAATTATCAGGTCCTTCAGCAACTGTCATCCATGGTTTCATAGCATAGTATCTTGTATAATCTGGAC
>CEOA01017615.1_pt1 | contig 12002 bp, 17 predicted proteins | sample 530251 | NCBI WGS metagenome assembly CEOA01 (sample SAMEA2619838, study PRJEB7988) | marine metagenome | biome: marine biome (ENVO:00000447); feature: surface water layer (ENVO:00002042); material: "saline water (ENVO:00002010), including plankton (ENVO:xxxxxxxx)" | depth 5 m
GAAGGCCAAGTGCCTCCAGTCAAATTTGCTTGTCCGGGTGAGGGGCTGTTTATTTTCCCTGTGCTGTAAGGGCCATTGGTCGTGATTGTTGCGACGGGCTTGAGAAACGACCATTCGTGGACGGTTGTTTCGTTTCTCAAAACTCCGGGGTAATAGAATTGACGCAATCCACGATCCACGATCGATTCAACATCGTCGTCAGCAGAACCGGTAAACCCGGAACGACCCCAACCAAGGAAACGGCCTACTTCGCCTTCCAAATTTGATCTGGTCAATGCCACGGATCACCCGCTTTCTTCAACGTTGATTGAATCTTTGACGGCTTGTGCCAATTCCTTGCCCTTGGCAATGCCAGCGTTATAGGAATCTTCCTTTTCCTTCGCAACGGCCTTGTCTTCACCGGGACGCTTAATAAACCACCCAGTAAGAAGAGTAAGACCAGAGAACAACAATGCCCCGCCGGGGAAAGTGTTGCTGACTTCTCCGAGTGCCCCAATTCCCATGGCAGTCAAATTTTCAATCAATGCAACACGCGATTTCGCGTCTTCAATGTTTCGCGAAAACGCTTCGCTGTTTGCTTCAACCCAGTTGCTCCATTGATCCCATGCGTATTCAGAATCGGCAAGAGAGATTTCTTCTCCAACTGGGACTGATTGTTGTACGCCTTCAGGAACATCAACCTTGACAATTCGCTGAAGGTCACAACCTTGAACAACCAACGACCCTGCCAAAACGACTACGGCCACGCCAGCGGTGTAAAACGCTTTACGATCAATCATTTTGTTCAAGCCTTTCAATTCGGCGTTTGAGATCCGCAAGCTGTCTTTGGTGGTCTCCATCTTGAGCTGCGCCCAACACCTGACTTTTGACAAGATCCTGAGTGATGTTCCAAAGCTCGCCAACCTTGCTTTCGTTAGAAGCAATCATGGCATCTCTTCTTCCAACCATCAAAAAGACTGAGGCGACACTTCCAATAAGCGTCACCAATGTGAGCGTTTGTATAACGCTTTGGAACTTCAGAACACCACCATTCTCACCGTTACTCATCGGGCTCTTCCCCGTCATTTTCGACGTAGTGGATTGTTTCTAGATGGAATGCGTGTCTCAACATCGAGTCGCAAAGCAAATCATTTCCTACCTTGCGGATCGACATTTTACTCCGCTTTCGTTGCGTAAAAGTGGTAATGACGATGACAGCGTCGGCCCCTGCCTCAACCAATTCATTCATCATTCTAGCGGTGACCAATTCCAGATTTTTAGAAAGAGACGTTCTCTTTTCAGGCATTAACACGCCTCCATAAATTCAAAATCCAAACGGTCGTCTTGCAAATAGAACCTTAGCCACCATGCCCCATTGGGCTTGGGCGGGGCTCCCCGTTCAATATGCCATCCATTGAAACTGCCGTATTCTTCTTTGTAACCCGGCACCTTCAAATGCACCTGACGGTCAATGTATGTCGATCCGCAGTGATTTAACCTTGACCGGTTTAATTGGATCGCCCATTTTTCGTGAACGTGGCCGCTTACCACAATGTTGCAATCAGGCAAATACGTTGCCATCCGATTTGTTTGAATCACGCCCTTGGTGACTGGGCCACCTCCCCCATACCCGTGGTGGTAGCCAAGAACCAACCGGCTTGATTTTCGAACGTTTCTAATAGCCCGGAATCGGATGAATCCGGCGTAATCACCCATAACCAGTTTGTCGGCCCCAGCTTTTTGCATCCCTTCAACAAAACGAGCAGTCGGGTGCGTTTCGTGGTGCTTGAGAATGCTTGTTTCGTGATTCCCGGGACTAGCAAACACCCAATGCTTGGCGTAAGGCGCAAAAAATTCGACGGCAGTTTCTATCACTGCGTCGATATATCTTCCTTCTCGATGTTCTGGTCTGCACTGACTTGTGTCTGCTCGGCGATCCCATTTGCCTTGCATTAGACACATCAAATCGCCGAAGTCGCAGATAACAGCGTTGCGTTCTACAACTTGGTCAAGGTGCTTGAGTTCTAAATCCCAATTGCACTTCGCGTTGTCGTGATGCCTGTCCGAGGTAAGCAATACCCATTGTTCCCAATCCGCGTCTTCAACTCGAAAGTCAATAGAGACAGATCCCGGACCAGTTTTTTCTACTGTGGCGTCTTCAACTCCCATTTGTGCCCCCCAAAAAACAAGGGAGAGGTCACGGATTCCCGAGTGACCCCTCCCCTGTGTACCCAACCAAGTTCACTTACGCCCATTGATCAAACGCGAGGCTTGACCTGAGCGAAACGCCACCAATCGACAATGAGGGACTTAGTAACACCCTCACCAGTCTTGGTAGTAAGCATCAGACCCATGTTCACCGAATCCGGGAACGTTGCCGCAGCAATGTTGGTTGCCGAGACAGCCGTTGCCGTTTCCGCGCCGTTGACGTAAAAACGAATTCGCTTTGACGCCTCAGCTTCATCGGGATCGTAAACGAAACCGATCTTGACATAGGTGTCGGCCACCAGCGTGTGAACGCCAGTTTCAACAGGCTGCTTGGTCTGTCCGCCCTTCTGGTAAACGGTGCCAACCGCAGTCGGCGAAGCCGTAAGGACATGGAAACCAATGCAGTCCGCCGTAGAAACGAGGTCCGCGCTGTTGTCATCAAGGAAGTCAACCGCAGCATCAGCTTCGGCAGCAAGGCCAACAAACAGACCCATGTCTGCAATGCTGGAAACCTTGACGCGAGCTTCAAACCACAGCTTCGCCCCTTCGCCAGCACCATCAGAAATGTGGCCGAGGTCAACCGTAGTTGCAAGCATGGACTGATCATTGTCAGTCCCGCCAGAAGTAACGCTCAGACGGCCCTCAAGAGTGTCAACGACGTAAACAGGAGCGTTGTCACCAAGGCCCTGATAACCGTCGCCGTTCTCAATGTTGCTGAGAGCGAAGTTGTCGTAAACGTGGTCGCCGCGGCCCGGATCCAGAATCATTTCCAGAACGGGGCAATCGGCCCAAATGATTGCGCTAGGGCCGTTTCCGGTGTCCGTAGCGTCACGATATTGAGTGATGTTTGTCATTGCTTAGTCCTTTCTGCTGGATCAGCCAGCGTCATCCGGGTCAGCGGTGGCAAGGACGAAGTTACGACGACGATCCGTGCAATACAGGTTCATCGTGGTGTCGACGTGCGTCTGGAAGACCGTGTGCTGGTTAGAAGCAGCGTTGGGGCCTTCTTCACGCATGTATTCGCCAGTCAGGAACCCGATACGCAGGGAATTCCAATTGATTCCGTACACCGGCGCGCCGGTACGGCCTTCAAGCTGCGGAACCCAATTGACCGGAATCTGTCGGAACAGAAGCTTTCCGTCCTTGGAAGCGATGTCGTTTCCAAGACTGTCATTCTGCGCTTCCACAAGTTCTTCCAGCGGGCCGATCACGTCATAGTTCGTGTAGAACGCATAACGGTCGCCCGTGAAGTACGGGTTGCCCGGGACCGGAGGTCGGAAGTTGGTGAACGTCGCAGCCTTACGCCACTTTCGGACGAGGTCGACGCTGCTGATGTTGGTGTATTCGGCAGACCAATTCTGCCAATCAGGAACGGACGAAACCGTAAGGCCAGCAGCACCGCCGGTAAATCCGTTGGGATCTCCACCCTCAAAACCCTCTGAACCGCTCGAAGAACCGAACGAAATCCAATAGGGCACACCAAAAATCTGCTTGGTGTCGGTGCTGGTAGCAGGCTTGGCCCAGAACCTCTGCTCAAGGTGCTTCGCAAGGTCGATCATCGCGTCATTACGACGGATGCGAACAAGCTCCACAATCTGAGCGGCACCAGTGTTCATCGCGACTTCGCGACGTTCAATGGCGTAATTAGTCGTGACATGACGCCACGGCACATTCGCCGTAGTCATCACATCAGAAACGTTGACGTTGTCAACTTCGTAAAGGCCGACATCCTTGGCTGCGCCGCTGGTGCCGGTCATGATGTTCCACTGAATCCCATGTCCACTCTGGAACGTCACACGCTCCTGCTGGAGCAGCATCGGCATAGCGATGTACTCCTGAAGGTCGTACGACAGGTCAGTCCAGCGGAGCTTACCGAGATCACGCTGGGTAGTGGTAATGAGATCAGCAATGTCTTCTGCCTGAAGAGCCATGTGGCTGATCCTTAATCAAAAGTTTCGGTGTTGTTGCTCATGCCACGATCACGCATCATGGCTGCCACATTACGAGTGGCTTCAGCAACACGGTTGTTCGGCTTCGAAACACGGGTGTTGGGGCGAGCAATTCTTGAATCGTGCCGCCCTTCTACCTTTCGAGCAAAATCCTTCCGGACTGTGCTTGCAAGTTCTTCGCCGAACACAAGATTCATTGCCTTTGGCAAAAGAGTTTCATCGGAAGGGACCTTTCGATTCTTGGCTTCATAGCCAGCCTTGAGAGCGTCCATTTCATCGAGAACCTTTTGACGATTTCGGCCTTCCTTGCTGTTTGGCTGAACGTTCCCGCTTCCGAAGATGTCGGGATTGTTCAGTTCATCAAACATATTGAAGGCCTTGCTGCTCTCCGAAACTTGATTCATGGATTGCAGCTGATTACGAAGCTCGGCAATTTGAGCGTCGTAATGAGACTTCATGTTCTTGAATTGGTTGACCACGTCTGGGTCAAAAAAGTTCTCGTTCAATTCAATTTCAAACGAGGACTTGGGTTCTTCAGTCGATTCGGGCTCTGAGTGAGTCTGGCCCACCGCCTTGACAATGCTTTCGACCAACGCCTTGTCTTGGATCGAAGAAAGAGCTTCTACGTCAATATCTGACGCTCGCAACAGTTCTTCGTCTTGCGAAGACCATGCAGGCCCAGAATCCTCGGGAGTCTCCGGTTCTGGGTCTGTCGCTTCCGGAACTTCCTCGGCCACGTCTTCCGTTTCGTACGGATCGACAATTTCCATCGGATGTTCCGCAGTTTCCTCTTCGGCCATTTCAGCCATCTCCATATCCGCCGTTCTTGTCGTGCATTCCGTTTGCCTTCAAAAATCGGCGTCGGTGATTTCGGTCTCGGAAAATAGCTTGACCTGTCTTCCGATCGTACTCCGTAGGCACCCCAATGTTTGCTGACGCCTTTTCGGCCTTGGCCGCGTCTGCGGGATGCACTCCAGCCGCATCACTTTTTAGCGGCCAACCACTGTTTGCACCACGGTTTGCTTGCCGCGAATGTTCCGCTGTGATGTCCCGTTCATACCACACGCCTTCAATACTCATGCCTTCCGAAGCATACTTAAGCATTTCGGATATTGACATGAACTTGCGAATAGTTTCGCCAGTTTCCCGATTTGTGTAGCAATAGTAAGGCATTTAAATCAATCCGCGGGGGAATAAGCAATGTCCTTCAGGTCCGATGCGGCGAGCTGCAATGCCGCAGCCTTGTCGATCAACTGATCGATAAAAGCTTCGTCCAATGCAGTTCGTTCGGTGCTACTAGCAAACCCTTCTGCCAAACCATTGATTTCAGATTCAATGGACAACAGGTTCTTGGTGATTCGAGCAAAGTTCAACACGGATTGAAAATCGGTTGCAGGCATGTCAGGTCCAAGCAAGGTTAACGGTGATGGCGTCTCCGGAGGAGCCGTTGTCCCAGATCGGGGTGATGTCCGAGGATGAACCCCAAAAACGAAACCGAAGAATGTCAGAGCCAGCGGTCGCTAGAAGGAAATTGGTCTGGCTAAACGTGCTGCCGCCGACGGTGATGGACGAATTGGAAGAATCCAAAGTGACCGAGGAAGAAAAGTTAGTTGCTGAAGAATAAGTCTCAGCCGTGTCAACTCTAATTAGCAGTTCCAGATACCCGTACCCAGACTGTCGTCGGTAAGCGGTAGAGGTGTATTCGTTGAAATCGCTGGCGTCTGCACCAGAGATTGCCCAGTTGTTGAGGTTGACGGACGTATTGCTGGAAGTTGTGTCGGCCGCCAAGTTGCCGGTGACCGTGATGTTGGCACCAGCCGCAGCCTGCGTTGGGAAAAACAACCAGCGGCTTGGGGTCATTCGGTGTATTCCACGGCGAAGATTACGTCTGTAGCCGACGAGTTCGACGACATGACAATCGTTATAACCCCATTGGCCGACACGCTAGTGTTCGCAAGGCTTGATTGATCGCCACTAGAAGTAGACACGCTCGCGGCCTTGATGGTATCGGAGCCGTTCTTGAGCGTGGCCGTCACGGTTCCGCTTCCAGACTTGATGTAAAACCCCGTGACCGTGCGGGCGGTGGCTGCGCCCGGGTCAATCGTGTAGGTCTTATCTGCAATCGTTTCGATGTGGCCGGTATATGAGCCGATGTTGGTAATGCCAAGCGTGGTCCGCTGGGCTGCGGCGTCTGCGTCGTCTACCAGAGCCTTGCCCGCGGCGGTTTGCTTCACTGCATACGCAAGACTTGCCCACGCAGTCGAACCGTCGCCAATTTTGAGGTAGCTCGTGTCGGTTTCGTAACCAATTTCTCCGCTTGCCAACGTTGGGTTGGCCGATGTCCAAGCAGATGCGGTTGCTCTTCTAATTTGAATCTGCACTGACATCAAGCTGCTCCAGCGTCAAAGATAGAACCGGCCGTGAAAATAACGTCCAAAGAGATGTTGGTAGTAGACGTTGCTCCGCCACCATCCAAAGTGACGTTAGACACAAATCGCCTATCAACCAATTGAGCTGCCAAATCAGGGTAGACGCGAATAATCTAGCACCTCCAACGGCGTCGAGCCGCTTTCCCTCGGGGGCCTGTCCAGCCGCGAGAACGAGCGCAAAAAGACTTCTTGCGTTTTGCTCGTTTTCCCTTGGGGTTCTTTTCGGTAACTGCTGTCTTTAACTTGCTGCCGGGATTTTGTCTTCGGTACTTGCGAACGCCTTTGGCAGTCATGCCAGCACCAGCCTTGGTCGGACGTTTGTCGCCCGACTTCACGCTCATGCCTTTCATGCCTTTTCCCTTGCGGCGTTTATTCATTACTTCTTGCGCGTCTTGGCACTGCGCCTGAACGCAGCGTCAGTCGGCGCACCCTTCGAACCGGGCTTGCGCATTTTCTCTTTGCTGCCTGCCTTGATGCGCTTGCGTTTAGCGTGAATGTTCGCGTACAGGCCACGCTTTGCCATCACTTCTTCCCCTTCTTCTTGGTGACCTTCTTCTTGGTAATGAAGTTGAACTTCCCCTTCTTCTTGCTGGTGAAGTTGAATTTCCCCTTGCCACTGCCACGACGACGCCCGCCTCCAAAATCAGGTTGCATCGGAAGGTTCGGCATCACATCCTCCTCTTATTGGCGACCTTCTTCTTGGTGACCTGCTTCTTCGAACCCTTCTTCTTCAAACCCTTCTTCATGGACTTCTTGTTGGCTCCGCGCATTTGCGTACCTTTCTGCTCGGTTGTTGACGTACTTCATAAATTGCTCCGTGCAATTCTTGTAGTACCCCTTGGACATCAGATGAGAGCTTGCCGTTTCTAGTTCGGACAAACTCTGAATGAACACCATTGCGTACTCGTCCTCAAGAAGAGGTTCCCAGTTCGTGGATTCTTCTTCAGGTTGACCATTGTCGATTTTAGAGCCCGGCACAAAAGGCATAAGAACAAAATCTTCGTTTGCCAGAAGCTTGTTGCTTTCCTCGCACCACTCTTCAATGTCGTCAAAATCCCAAGGTTCGGTAATGACGACAATGACAACGTCCGAATCTTGCGGCCAATCGTACGTTGCTTCGTCAATTTGCCTGCGACCGCCGAAATTGACCTTTACGTTTCCATTGACCCACGCCTGCTTTGCGTACGGGCACGGCGGGAGCCCGTTGAAATGATCCGATGGGACGCTAAGAACGTCGTTGATCCATCGTTTGATCTCTTCAACAACCATCAATTTCCATTTGGAGTCGTAATAGGTGGTCATCCCTGCCCTGTCATGTTAGATGGGTTGGCATCTGCTCCCATGAGAAGACGAATCATGTCGTCATCTCTGCCTTGGCGAGTTTGCCCGCTTCGGCCTTCTCGAATGTAACGACGAGTCGTAACTGGAGACTGACGCATCGGGCTGTCGCTGCCTTGGTTCATCTGCATCATCATCTGCATGTCTTGATCGGTCATCAACCCAAGGATTTCATCAAGCTCCGGAGTGTTGCTGTACTTGCTGACGTAATGCAGGAACTTCTGCATGTCAGGCTTGATCCCGTACTGGCCGAGCATCGGGGACATTGGAATAATGACGCCTTGCATCAGTTCCATCATGCTCTGAACACGTTCAGCAGGGCTTCGATCCTGCATTGAGAACGGAGCAATCTCAATTTCGTATTCAACAAACTCACCCTCGCGAGCTTCCGGCGGAAAATCCGTTTCAATCTTGATCCCGTTGTTCAGTTGCTTGCTGAATGGGTACGTCCCAACCGGATCGTAGTAGATGTACTTTGCAATCGTTTCAATAACGGACTTGACGGCCTTGGTGGTTCGTTCCTGAAGATCGACTACCTTCATTGAACTGGCTTGCTTAAGCAATCGTTCCTGACCAAGCGTATCTGCACCCTTCGCCAAACCGCCAAGCGTGTCAAGGTTGCCGCCCAGATACGAGAACAAGTCCTTGACTTGAATCAAGAACGCCAAACTGGCCTGATCGACACCGCCAAAGCGTGCTTCTCTTGTAGCTTCGGGCCGGTCAGAACGAATGGTGTCGCCGTCATTTGAACGAACAACACGTTCGCCATCTTCTTCGGCACCACCTGCAACAACAGTCACTGTCTTCTGCCGTTCGGCCTGACGAGCAAGCTTGCGGAACATGGTGTTGGCAAGGTCGTTCAGGTCTACCAGATTGGCAATGGGAGACAAAGGCATCAAATTGCCGGGAACCTCGCCATAGGAAAGGACGTGATACGGGCCTTCTTCTGGCCCAGTCCATTCCTTTTCATCGACGATGTTGGTCGGGTCAAGGCCACCGTCGTCTTGGGTTTGGAACGTAACGATCTTCCGCTCATAAGGCATGAAGATGTCCCAGAACTCAGCAACGCGATGCAAGTCCCGACCTTGATAGCGATCCATCCCCATGGAAACGCTTCCCACTCGTTGATCGCCTTGCTCGTTTGTGACTCCGACAATCGATTCGCGGATCTTGCGAGTTCTGTCACCAAACAAATCGGTATCGATGACATAGTCGTACGGCAACTGGTAGCGATTGCCGATGTATTGCGACTGGTCCCAACGCTTTGCGGTCATGTCCACGACAAAATCGTCGAGATCAACAACGTCAGCAAATACAGTCCCAGCATCACGCATTTGGCCGTATAGCTCTGCCTGATTCTCCTCGCTCGGCGACAAGCCAACCTTGAGGATTCCGACCGAGAACAATGCGTCCGTGACCCAATGCGTGAGTGCTGCATCGAATCCCATTTCCTTGAGTGCCTTGTTCAGCACCAATTCCAAGTCCACTGCTACTGGGTAGTTTTCAGACTTGTTGGCATTGACAATCACGCGGGGGCTTGAAGCCGCAAGCTGACGCTTGTAAATCGACAACGCCATTTCAAGAAGGTTGACCGGCATACGAAGCGACGGATTTTCGTCCGAGTAATTCGCGCCGACGTACGTTCGAACCGCATCAAGTCGCTTGCGGCGAAAAGGTTCCAACTTGCGACGCGAGTATTCAATCGCATCGGCAAGCTTTTCGTTCGTAAGTTCAGCCATCACCATTTTCCTTGCTTGGCCTTGGACTTACGCCCTTCAGCCAGTTTGCGCCTGTGCAAGAACGAGTCCTGCGGAATGATTTCCTTCGGTTTGGTCGCAACCGGAAATCTGCTCATCCCCTTGTAGAGCAAGGCGTCGGCTGTCGGTCTGTCACCGTGATTTTCTCTCGCACCGGACGGGTCCATCTTCCCAAGACTCTTGGAATGAGTGATCCAACCAGTTGCCGCATACACAATCTCGCGGCATTCATCCAACGCGGGCCGTGAACGATTGATGATGAGGCCGTTGCTCAATGCTCTGCGGTATTCACCGTAGATCGAACGCTTCTCATCCTTGGTCGGCCACCAACCCGGTATGTCGCTTTGCTTTTTGGACCGACTAGTTTCGTTCGTTCGGTAATATATGTTCCGATATCCCATTTCTAGCACCACGTCGCCGAAGTTTCTGCCCGGCCCCGGTGCTTCCCAGATCATGAACGCTCCGATGGGGTTCGAACCTCGGAACCATCTTGCCAATGCCACCGCATAACGGCCCAATTGATCTGGTCGCGTATTTGAATCGCAAAACTCAGCGACCTTCTCTCCAGTCTTGCAATCTCCAACGGAGATAACCGAGTTAGACGCGCCTGTGCCCGTCGCGATATCGACTCCGATGGCGTATTGTCGGTCATCTGGGAACCTTCCAGTGGCGTCTGGATACACCCACAACGACAACCGACCGTTAGTTTGTTCTTCGAACGACTTATAGTCGCCCTTATCGTCAAAAATCAGCTCGCCACACTTGAACGGCGGTATTGCGTACTGATGAGCGTGCTTGTTTAGCTCTTGGGGGTCGAAGAACTGGTAATCGCTGGCCGCGAAATCAATATCCAGTTCCTGAGCGATCTCTTGCGGGTGCGCACAACGACGACACTCTGCGTCATACCAAGGGCTACGCGGTTTCTTGCCCTCGTGATACAAGCCTGCCGCCTTAATCGGGTGCAAAGTCCAATGCAACCGATACTTGGCGATCGTTTCATTCTGGTGCAGGTCGTAAAAGGCCCCAGAAGTACCAGCCGGTGTCGAATTGAACACGCGGCAGTTGGTCGCATCACGAGTAGAGGACAAGGCCCGGTACGAAGCGTCATTATCGAAGGCCGCAAACTCGTCTAGAGCGATTGCGGTACGTCTGTCACCGCGAGCCACGTCGCCTGTGGTCGATTCACCGTCGATATTGCTGCCATTGTCGTCGTTGGTGAGCCTCAACTTGGTTCGCGTCATGTTCGGCATCAGCCATTGGGGCTGATTCTTGTGCAGGAAGTCAATCTTCCAAAACAAACTCTTGGGGTTGCCGGGCTTATCGACGTAGTCCTCGTTGCGACTGACCAACAAAAACGACAAATCGCCGCGGAAATGCCAAAGCCATTCGAAAACCGTGAGGATGCACCAGCTGGCACCCATGTCACGGCTCTTGCTGACCAACACATCCCCGCCGTTCTCGACCTTGTCAACCAGATCAAGCATCAGGTCGTCTTGGAACGGGTACGTCAGAAACGGAATCGACCCGTTCTTCTGTCGCGGGTCGTAAGTCCAACAGAACGAATTGACGTAAAACAGCAAATCACGCTTGCACGCCACCCACAAGTCTTTAGCAGCATCTTTGCTGCGGGCAGCAGAACGGATTAACGAACCACGGAACTCAAGGTTCGCCGTCAGCTCCTTCGGTACTGTCGTGTACAGGCTGTTCATCAGGCTCAACAGTCGATTTGATGCGGCTAATCAGTTCAAGTATCGGCTTCCCGTCATCATTAAACCGAGTTTCGGCTTCCAGTGCCTGCTTGGTCGGCATCAGCTGCCGCCAGATCTGGCCCCAGAACGCCGCTTCGTTGGCGTTGTTACGACGAGCCCACTGCAACATGGCCCACGCCTCAGCACTCGGAGCATCCTCAGGGCTGGCATCGCTCACCATCAGAAAAGACGCCACCCAACGAACCGTCTCCGCAATGCTAGCCGTCTCAGCCTTGAACGACGCACGCTCAGAAACCGCCTCAACAGCAGAAGACAACCCCCCGGAGTCCTCAGGAGAAGTCCGGGGGGCTGGAGTGGAACTTGAATCCGAAGATGGCGGCTCCCATCCCAGCTCAAGACGTTTGTCCGCTTCGTACCAAGCCTCCTCAGGAGCGTAACCCTCGCCCTTGAGATGCTCGCGGATCGCGACAAAGTCCTGCCAACGACCAGACTCCGTCCAATGCTGCTTGATCGCCGCTTTAGTCTTGCGCTTCATGAACTCGCGGTGCCCCGGTTGATCGCCCATGCCCGTCAGAGTACCACAAGTCAAAACGCCCACGCGGTGTGAGGGGCTATGCATTAAGCAAGACGCGC
>CEOA01067382.1_pt1 | contig 11980 bp, 6 predicted proteins | sample 530251 | NCBI WGS metagenome assembly CEOA01 (sample SAMEA2619838, study PRJEB7988) | marine metagenome | biome: marine biome (ENVO:00000447); feature: surface water layer (ENVO:00002042); material: "saline water (ENVO:00002010), including plankton (ENVO:xxxxxxxx)" | depth 5 m
TGAAACACCAAAACCTAAAAAAGATACTTGGGAAATAAAAGATAGAAATTATTATTTAGTTGGCGGTAAAGAACCTTTGTCTTATCAAATAAGATCTTCTAATATTTATTGGTTTGACGAAGAAAAAGGTTATGAAAGAGAGTTAAAATATACTTCTAACCAAAGAACTCCATTTGTTGACGAAATGAAAGGTGAACACAGATTAGAACATATTGTTTTTAGAAGTGGTGCACTGTTCGTTCCTAGAGAAAAAACTGTTTTACAAAAACTACTATCTTTATATCACCCACATAGAGACAAAATATTTAAAGAGCATAAACCTGCAAAAATAGCTGAGACACAATTAGATTGGTTAGAATTTGAAGTTGCTGCAATGAACGCGGCTAATAACCTAGATATTGATATGGCAGAAGCTGTTATGCGTGTAGAATTAGGTTCTGAAGTATCTAAGATGAGTTCTAAGGAACTTAAACGTGATTTACTACTATTTGCTAAGAAAAAGCCTAAACTATTCTTAGAATTAGTTACTGATGAAAACGTGCAGCTTAGAAACTTTGGTATTAGAGCTACAGAAAGTAATATAATTAATCTATCACAAGATCAAAGAACATTTACTTGGGCTTCTACTGGTAGAAAATTATTTACAGTTCCTTTTGATGAGCATCCATATTCAGCATTAGCTGCTTGGTTTAGAACTGACGAAGGGATGGAAATATACAACAATATAGAGAAAAGATTAAAATAATCAAACTGTAGAGCGGTCGCCCTGCGGGGCGATCGTAACTACAATAAAAAAATATTATGGCGATAAGTATAGATACGGTACATCAAAGAGTTTTGGCTTTAGCCAACAAAGAACAAAGAGGTTATATAACACCTCAAGAATTTAACTTATTTGCTAATCAAGCGCAAAGAGAAATATTTGAACAATATTTTTATGAATTAAATCAATTTGCTAGATTACAACAAAACAGCTATGAATATTCTAATATACCAGATATATTAAAAGAAAAAATAGCTGTATTTGAAAAGTTCCATATAGACATGTCTGCGGTATCAGGTTCTACCTGTACATTACCTACAGACGTTTATAGATTAGGAACAGTTTTTTACAACAATGGTACTGATAGCTTAATAGTAGAAAAAGTAGAAAAGAAAGAACTACAGAGAATGAACCAAGCTGCCCTGTACAAGCCTAGACAAGCAAGACCTTTGTACGTAAGAAAAAATGCTACGCAGATAGTAATATACCCTGAATCTGCAACTCCTTCATTTTCCACATCAAACATAAATTGTCATTACGTAGCTAAGCCATCTACCGTTAAATGGGGCTCTGTAATCGTAAATGAAAAAGCTTTATACAATTCAACTACTAGTACAAACTTTGAGCTACACGAAAGCGAAGAGAATACTCTAGTAATAAAAATATTAGAACTAGCAGGTGTAATTATAAAACAACAGGATTTAACTACGTTTGCTACAAACAAAGACACTATAACAGAAACTAAAGAAAAACAATAAAGCATGCCTACTAATTATTTATTAAACGAAACACAAGAAAATTACTATGACAACGTAAGTGACGATTATGGTAATTATCAGTTTACATCTTTAACAGATATTATAAATCAATTTATGCTAGCTTATGTTGGTGAAGAAAAAATAATTCCTAGAGCTAAAAGAGCTGATGTAGCTTTTCACGCACAAAGAGCTATGCAGGAGTTGTCGTTTGATACTTTTAAATCTGTTAAATCACAAGAAATAGAAATACCACCATCTTTAACAATGACACTTCCTCAGGACTATGTTAATTACGTTAAGATTACTTTTTCAGATAGTTCTGGTATAGAACATGTTATTTATCCAGCTATCAAAACTTCTAATCCATTTGCAATATCACAAGCAGCAGATGGTAGTTATAATCATGATGGTACTAATTTAACAGAACAAGATGCTACTGATCACTTGTCAGATACATGGACTAAGTACAAAGCACAAACGCCTTCAGAAAATAATCAAGATGATTACGAAGACGATATGTATTGGCCTAATGAAGGTGGTAGACTTGGGTTAGATCCAGCTCACGCACAAGTAAACGGTAGTTTTTACATTGATGAGTTACAAGGTAAGATACACTTTAGTTCAAACATAAGTGGTAAGACGGTTATATTAAAATACATAAGTGATGGGTTGGGAACTGAAGAAGAATTAAAAGTACATAAGTTTGCGGAAGAAGCTATGTATAAGCATATAGCCTATGGAGTGCTTTCTACTAGAGCTAACACGCCAGAGGTTTTAGTAGCAAGATTTAAAAAAGAAAGGTTTGCTGAAACTAGAAAAGCTAAACTTAGGTTATCTAACATTAAAATAGAAGAAATTACACAGATACTACGAGGTAAATCTAAACATATAAAACACTAATTAAATGCCAGAGTTAAAAAGAAGTTTTAGTAAAGGTCAAATGAATAAAGACCTTGATGAAAGACTAATTCAAGACGGTACATATAGAGATGCTTTAAACATAGAAGTTTCTACCTCAGAAGGTTCTAACGTTGGAGCTATAGAAACTTTAAAGGGTAACACCGCTTTAACAACAGCGGTAGAATCAGGAAGTACTTGTGTAGGTTCTATAGCTGACGAGCAAAACGATAAAATATATTGGTTAGTAGCTGGAAGCTCAAGTGGTGTTAGTAGTGGAACTGGTGATACCGCTGTAACTGTTTTTAGAGATTATATATTAGAACACGACGTGTCTAACGCTACTACTAAATACGTTTTTGTTGACGTGTATAAATCTACAGCTGTAACAACAGCTTCAGTTTCTAACGCTACAACAATACCTGTTGGAGACGCTACTTATATAAGAAGAGGTATGCAAGTATCAGGAGTGGCAGGTATGAACTTGGTCACGGTTACGGCTGTAAGTGGTTTAAACATAACTGTTTCAGAAAGTGTTACTATACCGGACGCATCTGCTGTTGTTTTTGAAACACCAACAACTAACGATAATGACCCTGGAAAACCAGGTGGAAGAACTTTAAACTACGATGAATTTAGAATAATAACAGGACTAAACGTAGTAGATGGTATGTTAATTTGGACAGATAATCACTCTGAGCCTAAAAAAATAAACATACAAAGAAGTTTGTTAGGTACTGGTTTAAATGATTTAACACTGGCTGATGGTGGTTCTTCTACATATCATACTAGATTAGTAATTACAGATGAACAAGATGAAAACATAATAGTTACAGATACTGGTAGCTATCCTGTTTATATGGAAGAGCAATATATCACAGTTATAAAAAGAGCTCCTTTATTAGCACCTTTCTTATCAATGTCTGATACTTTAGAAGCTAGAGGAGAAACATTAGGTGTAACAACTACACAAACTAGATTTTACGTTTCTAATGTTATATTAGAATCTGGAGACTCTGCGACAATATCGCTGGGTAGTATATTAGGAACTGGTTTACCAGACTATAGGGAGGGAGATATAATACTATTAAGTAACGCTGGTAGCTCTAGTTTTACGGAGCATCAAGTTAGAGCACAGATAGACGTAGGTGGAACACCTTCACAAAACGGAACTCAAAACGATTATAATATAACTATATTATCTATAAGCCAAGATGTTCCAGATGCTGATGAAACTTGGAACTCTGTTTTAGAATTAACACCTCCTTTGTTTGAGAAAAAGTTTGTTAGATTTGCTAGTAGATTTAAGTACGAAGATGGAGAGTATTCTGCGTTTTCACCTTTTAGTGAAGTAGCTTTTTTACCAGGTAACTTTGAATATTACGCTAGTGAAGGATATAACCTAGGTATGTCTAATAATTTACGTAGTTTAAAAATACAAGATTTTGTTCCTGAAAAATCTATATTACCTCAAGACGTAGTTGCTGTAGATATACTATATAAAGAAGATGGATCTCCAAACGTTTATACCGTAAGAACTGTAGAAAGAAACAGTACTGAATGGACAGCTGCTGGTTCTGGTAATGGTTTAAATAATGGCGAACTGTTAATAGAGTCAGACGTTATACACGCTGTGCTTCCATCCAATCAATTATTAAGACCTTTCGATGAGGTACCTAGAAAAGCCTTAGCACAAGACATAACAGGTGGTAGAATAGTTTATGGTAACTATTTACACAAATACAAAATGGATGGCTTTGCTTTTAAAGACAAAAATATAAACGTTAACTTAAACGCTGCTTTAGATTTTACAAGCATTACTACCGTTGGTACTCCTGAAAAAAGTTTAAAATCTTTAAGAAATTATCAAATAGGTATTGTATATAGAGATATATACGGTAGAGAAACACCAGTCTTTACATCTGAAAACACCTCTACACAAAGTAGTGTGTTACAAATAGATAAGCCACAATGCGTGACTTCAAACAAAATACATGTAGACATAAATAGCGTTGCGCCTAAGTTTGCTGATTCGTTTAAGTTTTTTGTAAAAGAAACTTCTAATGAGTATTACAACTTAGCTATGGACAGATGGTACAACGCTGAAGACGGTAATATATGGTTAAGCTTTCCTTCTTCTGAAAGAAATAAAGTAGACGAAGAAACATTTTTAATACTTAAAAAAGAACATGATGGCTCCGCTGCTGTAACAGAAAATTATAAATATAAAATATTATCTATAGTAGGTGAAGCACCTACGTTTGTAAAAACTATATCTAGGTTTGTGGCCACCTTAACTAACACTTCCGTAGGTAATGTTTCAGACGGTTTGTTTGGACAAATAGTAGGTAACACTATATTAGAAGGTTATCCTCTGCCAAACTTAGATTCTTTTATGATAGACACAGCTACATATCAAAACTCTGCGTTAGCAGATGCTTTTGAGGCTAAACAAACTTTCGTAAGATTTAGATCCGCTACAGCAGCCTCTAACTATTATAAAATATTAAATGTTACTACTGGTGACGCTAGTTCTGGTACAGCAACTAAACTTACTATAGAGGGTAGATTTGGTTCTGATTTAGATTTTACTTCTACTTCAGGTAGTGTTTCTACTAGAATATCTGGTTTGATAGCTGATTTTAAAACAGAAAGTGTAGAAGATAAACCAGAGTTTGAAGGTAGGTTTTTTGCTAAGATATATAAGGATTTAGGTGTAAGACAGTACATAACAAAAGAAACATCAGAAGAAGTAGATAACTTAATAGTATCAAAAGCCCTACCAGTTAGATGGGTTAAAACCGACGGTGTAGATATGAACAACGCTTTATCTGATGATACCTCTGCTATTAACTCGCCTACACATCAATTTTCAAGCCCACTTAGTTTTACAGAGTGGGGTGCTGTTGATATTAAAGGTGGTGCTTCTTCAGCTTGGCATAACGTTTCTAGTGGTGACTTTGATAATGATGGTGATCTTGGAGGTTTTGGTTTAGATCCAGATCAAATTGGTAGTAACGCTTACGGAAGTCAAGGGGCTGAATATTGGAGAGATTTTGCTAGAGTTTACGGTGGTGCTACTAGCGGTAGTGGAGACAACAACCACTTTTTTATAGACGAAGCTTTTTATAGACAAGAGTTAGATACTGATGGAACCGGTATAAGTGGAACGAAAGCTGGACGTGGAGAAGGTATAAGGCCTAACACTAACCCTTCTGTAAATATAACTATTGACCAAGATTTGATAGATATATCATGGGCTAACATACATCCTAAAGGAGACACAGCCGCTTTTTCTTCCGCAGAATATCCTATAGCTTATGATTTTATTTACGATCTTTATAGAGCTGGTACTAGGTTTAGATTTAGAGACGATCCAGACCAAATAGTTTACACAGTAGAGTCTTTAGAAGGTCACACGCAAAGAATACAAAACTATCGTGTATTTTCTTCATCTAATCAAAACGACGCGGAAAATAAGAGAGAGACTTGGACTATGTCAGTTTCGCCTAGGTTTGGTAACGGTCCTACTGGTTACCACCCATTAAAACCAAATACACATTTTGAGGTTTCAAGTGGTAATGGTTTAGGTCAGATAGCAGTTGATCGTTTTCATAATAATGTAGGTTCTACAGCTGGTACAGCAACTGGTACTGCTAGAGCGGGTTCTAGAATGCAGCCTCACGGTAACTCACCTGGTCATGTTATAGAGATATTACAAACCGTAACGTCTACAAATTCACCAGATGATTCGTTTACAGATAACCCTGGTTTATGGGAAACAGAGCCTAAAGAAGATGTAGGTTTAGATATATACTACGAAGTAGGTAGAACATACCCTGTAAGTTTTGATTTTAGAACTAACGAGCAATTAATACCTGTTGGTTCTACAGTTAGCTTGGTTTCTGGTACAGCAACTGGTTTAACAACACAAACAGTTACAGCTTGTAATGACAATACAGTTACTCTTAGTTCTGCTATAACAAACTCTTCTGGTGGTGGTGATAGACTAAAGTTTACTTTTCCAAAAGAATATGATACAGATTTACCAGGTTCTATTATTATGTCAGTAGATCAAAATTCTGCAACAGCGGGTAGTTCTAATGCTGTGGTAACATTGTCTTCAAACGTACATGATAACGCTGAGTTTATATTGCCTTATTTCAATTGTTATAACTTTGGTAATGGTAACGAATCTAATAGAATAAGAGATGATTTTAATGCTCCAACTATAGACAAAGGTGTTAAGGTTTCTACAGTAACAACAGAACCTTATACAGAAGAAAGAAGAGCTAGTAGTTTAATTTTTAGTGGTGTATATAACTCTAGAAACGGTATAAATAACTTAAATCAATTTGTAGGTTCTGATGGTATAACAAAAGACTTAAATCCAAAATACGGTTCTATACAAAAATTACACTCTAGAGACGGTGACGTTGTAACGTTTATGGAAGATAAAATATTTAAAGTACAGGCTAATAAGGATTCTTTATTTAATGTTGACGGTGGAACTAATTTAATATCTACGAGTAAAGTATTAGGTTTTCCAACACCAGTAAAAGGAGAGTATGGTATATCTAAAAATCCAGAATCTTTTGCTTTCCAAGGCTACCAAGCATATTTTACAGATAAGTCAAGAGGAGCAGTCTTACGTATGTCTATGGATGGATTAACTGTTATATCGAATGTAGGTATGAAAGATTATTTTTCTGATACATTTAAAACAACTAATACTAGTATCATAGGTACTTATGACGATAAGAAAAGTCAATACAATTTAACTTTTTCAAATAATACAACTGTTAGTTGGAACGAAGGCACTAAGGCTTGGGTTAGCTTTAAATCTTTTTTACCAGAATCAGGTGTTAGTTTTAACAATACTTATTACACTTTCTTTGATGGAGAGCTTTATGAACATCATAGCAACGAAACAAGAAATAATTTTTATGGCACGCAGTACACTTCTGATTTTACTTTGATAATGAATGATATGCCTGGTAGTGTAAAGAATTTTAAAACTTTAAACTACGAAGGAACACAAGCTAAAGTTACTCAGTTTCAAACTTCAGTAGTTGATAGCGTAGCTGATGATTTAGACGGCACATACAACGATGGAGAGTATTATAATTTAAACGCTAAAACAGGTTGGTTCGTAGAGAGTATAACTACAGATATGCAAGAAGGTTTAATTAGCGAGTTTAAAGAAAAAGAAAAAAAGTGGTTTAACTACATTAGAGGAGCAGCAACAACATTAAGTAACCTTGATACTTCAGAGTTCTCTGTTCAAGGATTAGGAAAGGCGTCTGCTATTAGTAGATCAGACACAGAGAGAACAGTATTTAAATTAACAGTAAAAGAAAATAACGATTAATATGGCAATAACAAACTGTACATTAGCTAACGCAACAGGTGGTACCGACGTAGTTTTTGCAAACGTTGGTGGTGCAGCTATAGGTAGTGACGTCGCAGAGTTTTTTATAACTGCAGACACTGGCTTTACTGTAAGAGCAGCTAACTTTGTTGATAATACGGGTAGCCAACCTTGGTTAACTAGTATAACATTGACAGACACTGATACTAATCTAACTGGATTAACTGGTTACAGCTCTAACTCAGATGTGTTATTTCCACACGCAACAACAGCTAATACAGTTAAAATAACGGTAACTTTAAATACTAGCTACACCATGCCATCATCTGACACTACTTTAACATTTGATATTGATGACGCCGCTGGTGATAATGGTGGAGCTCAAGAAGGTAGTTTGTCTGATTTAGTTCTTAACGTTGTTTACGATGTAGTTTCTAATCAAACTGTAACAACTACAGCAGCAACAGGTTTCACAGAAAACTCAGTAGTAGGTAGTGATATTATTACAGATGTTTATACTGACAGCGTTTTAATTGATACTGATGTTAGTGTTTTTACAGCTACATTTGCAGCAGACGGTGGTAGATATTACATAAACCCACCTATCCCTGTTGTTTCAGCTAAAGGGTTAGAAAGTAGATACGATTTAACAAAAACAGACACAACTAATTCAGATGGTCAAATAACACAAAGAGTTTGGACGTGTGTATATAATGGAAACACAGATGTTACAGTGAACGATAATCATAAAATAACGTTTCAAGGATCTGGAGGTGAAGCAGTAACTATATCTAATAATGTTCCTTTTGGTAAGGGTAATACTTTAGATCAAATGTTTATAAGACCTCAAAACACTTTATTAAATAAAGATGGTGATTCTAGAACTATATTTGTTCAAGGAACACCTGGTGCAGACTACATTTTAACAGTTACTAAGTATGGTGAAATATCTGCTACAAGCGTTACTAATACTACTTATAATTTTTCTAACAACACATTTACTTCTGCTTCTACAAACTCAGGATCTATAACATTAGGAGCTTTAGGTGAACAAACTCATAATATTGTTATTCCATCAGTTAGTGCTAACGATAGTTACGGTGTGACGATAGATGGTGGTGATGGAATTACTATAGCGGGAACTATGCCTAGCGCTACTAGTTACTCAGGTGATAGTCCTAGAATAATAATGAAACAGTTTGCATCTAACGTAACAGTTACTTTAGGTGTTTCATCACCAACGTATGGGCCTGGTGGTAGTGGTGAAACAAGATTAGACACCCTTCCAAGCGACGTAACTTTACAAGACGTACCTAGAACAGATCAAAAGCAGTTTGAAAACGTAGAAGGAGCCGGTAGAGACAAAGTTAAAACTTCTGCTAATAGTGTAGACTTTTCTTTTGTTGTTGACACTATATCTGATTTTGTTTACCCAGATCAAGAAGTTCAATTAACAGGGGTAAATATTGGTTTGGCCTCAACTAGAGATCCGGAACAAAATGGAGGTACAACTATTAGATTTAGTAAATTAAGAGCCGTTAGAACTAGTAGTACTAGAATGACATACACAGGAACTATGGACGTTGTAAACTTTGGAGACGCTAACGTAGATTTAGATATACATTTAGAAACAATAATAACACCAGATAACTAATGCCAACAATAACTTTAACATTTGCAGCAACGGGAGACGCAGGATTAAACACATCAGTTCAAGTTGGTGACGTAGGTTACTACGTTCCTACTACAGCGGTAGCTGGTTTTGATACTGCTACACAAGCAGCTATAGTAGAGATAGGTGTAGTAACGGCTGTTACCACTAACTCGGTAACTTGTGATATATCTACTAGCACACCTAGCCCTACAACTAACGATTTTATATTTTTCAGTAAAGACAATCAATCTAACGCTAGCGGATTGATAGGTTATTTTGCTGAGATTAAGTTTAAAAATGATTCAACAACAGAGGCTGAATTATTTTCTGTAGGATCTGAAGTTTTTGAAAGTAGTAAATAAGAGAGAAAAAGTGTAATAATAATATAACAAAATATAAAAAAACATGTACAAGCAAAAAGGATCAACATTTTACAACGATTTAAAAGCACCATTTAAAGCAAAGGGTGGCGTAAGTCCAATGAAGAGTTTAGGCCAAGGTATTGGACAAATCATAGGGGCTTATGGCGCTAAGAAAAGAGCTAAAAGCGAATTGGTTGGAGCGAAAGCAGAAGAAGAGCAAGCAAGACAAGCTTATATGGATATGGATTTTTCTAATCCTTATGCTAACATGGAGAACACTGCGGAGGACTTAACTGTTAATCAACAGGCAGCTAATTTAGCTAAACAACAGTTTCAACAATCGCAAGCTAACATTTTAGGCTCAATGCAACAGACTGGTGGAGGTTTTAATGCTGGTAATATACAAGCTCTAGTTGGAGCTGGTCAACAAGCAGCAGCGGCTACAGCGGCAGACATAGGAAAACAAGAACAAGCTAATCAACAAGCAGCGGCACGGCAAGCAGCTCAAAACCAAGCTGCTGCAAGAAAAGGAGCGGCACAAGCTCAAGAAGCAAAAAGAGGTCAAACAGAAACGTTGTTTGGTATGGCTACGCAAAGATTAGGAGCGGCGGAAGCAGCAGATGCAGAAGCTAGAGCTGCTATGAGTGAGGGTATAGGTAACGTTGTAGGTGGAACGGTAGATATAGCAGCTAAAGCAGCTATGTCAGATGTTAGATTAAAAGAAAACATTAAGCACACTGGATATTCTAAGTCTGGAATACCTATGTATGAGTTTAAATACAAGGGATGTGATACAGTTTGGTCAGGTGCAATGGCTCAAGATTTAATTAATTTAGGTAGACATGACGCTGTTGAATTGATGGACAATGGTTACTATGCTGTTGACTACAATGCAATAGATGTTAACATGCTACTTTGTAAATAAAATAATATGGCGGTAAATAAAGAACTATTAGAAATAGCTAGCGCAAGAGCTTCAGCTCGTAAACCAAATATGAAGTTTGAGGGACTTCAAAGAGCTGACGATACTTTAAATGATTACTTTGATTATAAGATACAAAAGAAAAGAGAACAACAAGATCATGAAGATAAGCTTAGAAGACAAAAAGAATTAAGAGAAGATGACTCTGAATATCAAGACTATTTAAAGACACAAGAAACTTTAGAAGAAGTAAAAAATCCTAATAACTCTCCTTTGGCTTATAACGCTGGGCTAGTGGCTGCTGCTAAAGATCTTTATCAACAAAGAAGATATGGTAACAAAAAACTAGGTGAAGCGCTAGGAAAAGCAGGTGAAGCTATAGATGGTAGTATAGAGGATTATTTTAACGAAAAAGAACTAGCAAAAGAAACTGCTGAAGAAGAAGCTAGATTAGCAGAAGAAAAAGCACAAAAAGAAAAAGATAGACAGACGCAAGTTTTAGATTCTTATATAATAAAGTCTGGAGAAAACAATATAAGTCAACACGGTACAGACATGTACAATAGTGTTCAAGATCAAATGTATGATTTAAAAAATCAATACTTAGAAGCTTATAATATGGAAGACGGGCCTGAGAAAAATAGGCTTATGAATGACATAAAAATAAAAATGCAAGGATTAGACCAAAACCTTACGTTGCATAGTACTCATTTACAGGCTTATAAAAACAGTATAGAGAACGATGCTTATTCTAGTGTAATGGAAGGCACGGACACTAAAAATTTAATGGACGCTTATTTTACACAGGGATCAACAGTTCAATACCAAGGTAAAGAATACAACTTTGAAAAAGCTGTAGATGCTAGTGGTGTAAAAATGGTTTTAACAGACCCTGTTACAAACGAGCAAATATTGATAGATCCAAAAGAACAGTTTGCTAGCACTAACATGTTTGCTAAAACAAATGGTAAGGCTATGAATAATGTTTTAGATTCTTTACGAAAAACAGCTGCTAAAGGCGGTAGTGAAACGTTGAGTCAAGTAACAAATGTAATGAGCACTTTGTTGAAAGATAAAAATGAATTAGTATCTTACGCTAATGATGCTATACCTGGAAGAGGTAAAAGCATGCGTGATGATTTTAACGAGATGTTTCCTGATGGCATAGAAGACAAAGATGGTAATATGATACCTGTTGCGGACGTGTTTAATCCAAACTCTGATTGGTTCAAACAAAACAAAGGTGAAGATAT